>ERZ779643.1638-NODE-1638-length-14581-cov-11.514526_pt1 | contig 14581 bp, 6 predicted proteins | sample MGYA00511564_ERZ779643 | MGnify/ENA primary metagenome ERZ779643 (study PRJEB29588, sample SAMEA2147114) | human gut metagenome | biome: human gut; feature: human-associated habitat; material: faeces | place: Denmark | collected 2008/2010 ... | reverse complement strand
CGCGGCGCGCCCCCCGCGGCCACGAGGGTCAGGGCTGCCCGGAGGCGGAGGCGGCCACGGCGGCGGCCAGCGCGGGCCAGGGCGCGAGGGCGGGCACGGGGGCCTGCACGCTCACGAGGCGGTGGCTCACGGGATGTTCAAACGCGATGGCGCGGGCATGCAGGCAGATGCTGCCGTCGGGGTTGCTGCGCGGCGCCCCGTATTTCAAGTCCCCCTTAATGGGGCATCCCATGGCCGCCAGCTGGCAGCGTATCTGATGATGACGCCCCGTGAGCAACTTGACCTCAAGCAAATAATAACGGTCGCTCTGCGCAACAAGCCGGTAGGTCAGTTCGGCCAGCTTGCTGCCCGCCACTTGCTGCCGGTGGGCGTAGCACTTGTTTTGCCGCTCGTTGCGCGTAAGCCAGTGTTGCAGCCGTCCTTCCGGAGCCGGAGGCGCCTGACCCACAACGGCCCAATAAGTCTTTTCAATCTGATGTCCCTTGCTGAACAAGGCATTCATGCGCTGCAAGGCTTTGCTGGTACGGGCAAAAACCACGCATCCGCTCACCGGGCGGTCGAGCCGGTGCGTAACGCCCAAAAACACGGCGCCAGGCTTGGCGTAACGTTCCTTGATGTAATCCTTTACGTATTCCGATAGCGGTTTGTCGCCGGTCTTGTCTCCCTGCACAATCTCACCGGGAGCCTTATTGACAATAATCAGATGATTGTCTTCATAAATAACCTGCATACTGTTCGGACAGATAAGTTCTACTATATATACATGAAAAAAACGGAATCCTCTTCACGACCGGGTGGCTCAACACCCCCACACGCCGCAAAGAGGATTTAACCTATAAGATATTTGCCGACAGGCAAATTACATGTTCATACCACCGTCAACCTGGATAACCTGGCCGCTGATGTAGCTTGACATGTCAGAAGCAAGGAACAGAGCCACGTTGGCAATATCCTCTACCTGACCGCCACGGCGCAACGGAATACTCTTCATCCATTCCTTGCGTACCTCTTCAGACAACTGGGCCGTCATGGCAGTTTCAATAAAGCCCGGAGCAATGGCGTTGGCACGGATGCCGCGTGAACCCATTTCCTGTGCAATCGACTTGGCCAGGGCAATCAGACCGGCCTTGCTGGCAGCATAGTTGCTCTGTCCGGCATTACCGTGAACACCTACTACCGAAGCCATGTTGATGATAGAGCCGCTGCGCTGGCGCATCATGATGGGGGTGCAGGCATGAATAAAGTTGAAAGCAGACTTCAGGTTGACATTGATTACGGCATCCCACTGCTGCTCTGTCATACGCATCATCAAGCCGTCTTTGGTTATACCGGCATTGTTGACCAGAATATCGATGCTGCCAAAGTCCTCATGAACCTTGGCTACCACTTCAGCCGTCTGTGCAAAATCAGCAGCATTGGAAGCATAGCCTACGCATTTTACGCCCAAAGCAGCAATTTCGGCCTCGGTAGCCTTGCCGTTTTCGTCAATTACGAGGTCGGTAAATGCAATGTTGGCACCCTCTTGTGCAAACTTCAAGGCAATGGCCTTGCCAATACCACGGGCAGCACCTGTAACCAGTGCTGTTTTTCCAGATAAAAGTCCCATAAATGTTTGTTTAATTATATTTTGGTTTATGCTAATAATTCAAATTCATGCCCAATACACGCCTTACCAGCCCGGCCACAATGGGGCGGCTGCTGGCCTCAGTAAGCCCTTCTCCCAAGCGTCCGTAAATATAAGGCACTTCCAGCCCCTTTACGCTGTAACTGATGATGTCAGCCATAAATCCCACATCGTCAATACGGAATTTGGCTTTGGCACATCCCTCCTCCAGCACGCGCTTGTAGAGTTCGCGCTCGTCGTTGTCAAAAGGCTTGCGCACCTGCTCCACACGCCATATGTTACGGAAGAATTCGGCCCGCAGATTTCCATTACGCGCTACGGTTTCCTTAATCATCCGCAGATGCGTATAAATCATGCTCAGAATCTTCTGCTCGGGCGATACATCCATCTGCGCAACCTCCTCAATACGTTCTGACAGACGGTCAAGCTCCTCCTCTATTACCGCATCATAGATTTCTTCCTTATTTTTAAAATAAGTATAGAGCGTACGCCTTCCCCGCTTGGAGGTTACGGCAATATCGTTCATCGTCGTGGCGTCAAATCCATTTTGGGCAAACAGCTGACGGGCTACTTCTACGAGTTTCTGACGGGTACGTGATACAGACATAGGCAAATGCGCTAATTTGTCAATAAAATCAATATTGGAAAAGCCTGCACTTAATACGCCTGCACACGGCTCCTGGCAACCTGCATATAAATAGTCTGATACGAGGAAGGAGAAGAGCGAAACGCAAATAAAGCATGCTCACTTTGGTGCAAAGTTAATCTATTTTCAGCAAACGGCGATACGCCTACCTTACTTTTTTTATAAAAGTAGACATACCGCCGTTTTTGCCGTTGCTCACCAGGAAATGCGTGCCGTTCAATAAGATTCAGTCATGCTGCATGCCTGAATCAGGCAGCACAATGCTGTCTGCCACCTTCTGCCAGTAAGCACGCACATCGGCCCAATGATAAAAAGGTGCGCAATCGGTTTCCACAGGTAAAGTCACTTCTCTTTCGTTCAACAAAGGCTTGACCAAAATGTCGGAACTTCCCTTGCGACGATAAAAAATCAGTTGGATATTACCACACATCGGTATGATTCGGTACGTACGGTAGGTATCGGCAATCTGCTGCCAGTCGGTCGTTTCCGTCTGCAACCGGTTCATTCCCATCAATGCGGCCAAGGGAGCCAGATTGGTGTCATGCCCGTAACGCAACGTCACACAGCGATAGGGTGACGCAATGGCCGTATCGGCCGTCAGAATAAAGTTCTCCAACAGATTACGCTCCAAATGATACATACAACAATCGCTCAAAGGCGAAGCACCCTTTTCATAATACCATTCAAAATTATTACGCTGCCACATATCGTAGCGCTCATCATCAGTAAACAGGAACGACAATCCCTCCTGACCGTAACTGCTCTGACTGATACCGTCCAACTCGAACAATTCACCCATCAATACAACTGGACTTACCCCCAACTCTTCTGCACTTACGTTTCGGGTAAAAAGCTGTTTCATCAGTCGGGCCGGATGGACATACACACTGTCAGCAATCCGATAAACGGAATCGGACTGCGCCAAGTGCTGCTGCTCAAAAGTTTTGTTCTTGTATTTTATATAATAAGCATCATGTGCACTCGCATCCTGCGTAATCAGCAAACCGCTGTTTAGCTGCGCCAGCCGCACACAAGCTGCCGCCATAGACAGGAAGGCACGCGTTTTGTATGTAGACCGCGCGTCCACATGCGCGCCCTTGACAAACACCTGCGGATAATGCTTGTACATACGTTCTACCAATCCCTGATGCTGGGCTGCTCCCTTGGCCGTTAATTCCCCATATCGGTTCTCAGCCTCCTTCCACAAACGCTCCATTACTTGCAGAGCCTTCTTTCCGTCAGTTGTCAGATAACCCTCACGGTCAGCCTTACGCAAAACACTCACGGGTTCGGCATACTTCTCCTCATCAGTCAAATAGCGTGAACCATGTCGCGCAAATGCCGAAATATAAAAAGGTTCGTAACCGGCCGGCGCTTTGCTCACCTTGTCTAACACAGGTGCTTCATACGCATAGTACTTACCGGCTGCCAACGCCGGATTCTGAATGATTTCATCTCTTGCCGTTTGTGAAAATACCAAAGTAGCCATTTCAAGCCACAACAGCACACCAAAAAATATTTTTCTCATACCAATCTATTTTTCGCTGCAAAATTAACTATTTCTGCGCGGCCGCACTCCACTGAAATTCGCAAACACTCAAGATGTAACAAAAACATAATATTTTGACAAAGCAGTCCTTGATGCATCAAAATCACACAACTACTCAGCCCATAACACGACTACTCCTTGTGTGTAATCCTACACTTGCCCAACTTCTCACAAAAATTCCGCAGTTCTGCCCCGACCATCTCTCCTCCGGACTTCCGTATGCACAAACACAAAAAGTTCACCTTTAACTAAACAAAAGTACATAAAGGAACGTTAGTTCGGCATAAGGCTATGCCGGATACTCCGAGTTGCATTCCGTAAAATCCGATAAAAACAGCATCTGTCCTCCGCCAAGTTGCCGACCGAGCGTCCCTACCAGATGGGTGGCATTGATTAGAATGAATGGGTATCGATATTTTTACTGCAGGGTCGGCGTAAACATTATACCGCATGGCTAAAACAATAGCCAGGCAAAGGCTGGCTTCTTATGCTGAACTGACGTCAGTATTTAAGGAACAAAACGTGGTATATCCTCTATCTTCTTGTACCGAACCGGCGTTGGATAAACAAAAAAGGGAAGCCCCTTTTCCGCAACGGAAAGGAGCTTTCCTTTTCAACCGCCGTATTACTTTACTTGACGACTACCTTATACGTATGTCCCTTTATGCTGACGAGGTAAACGCCAGGGGCTTGGACGGTAACGGGCCGGTTCGCTCCGCGGTAGACAAGGCTGCCGCTTATGGTGTGGACGGCAATCACGTCGTCTGTCGACATACCTGTAATTACTATGCGTCCATTGTCGGTAACGATGCGCACGCCGTCAAGACTGGGCACACTTATGCCTGACAGCAGGTTGACCGTAACCGTGCACGAGGCCGAAAGCCCCGAGCCGTCAACCGTAGTTGCCGTTACGACAGCCGTGCCTTGACCTACGGCTAACACCTCGCCGTCGGCATCAACGGTGGCCACGGTTTCGTCGCTGCTCGTCCACGTCACCGACTTGTCAGTTGCATCTTCAGGCAAGATAGTAACCACCAGCGCAAAGCTCTCGCCAGCATTCATCGTTGCTGTGTTCCTGTCTAACGAGATTGACGTTACCAATGTCGGTTCTACAATTATGTCGATTGTCGCTGTCTGGCCCGCAGAGTTCGTGCAAGTGATTGTTGCCGTACCGACGCCTACCGCGGTTACAAGACCGTTACCGTCTACCGTTGCAACGTTAGCGTTGCCAGTGCTCCAGCTTACGCTCTTGTCCGTCGCCGCATCCGGGGTAACGGTTGCGCGGAGCTGAGCATTGCCGCCAACCTTTAATGTCGTTTCTCCATCGGCGGTTATGCTTACGCCCTCGGCAGGGGTCGCGCCAACCGTGACGCGGCACGTGGCCGTAACGCCAGAACCATCAGCCGCAGTTGCCGTAATCAAGGCCTCACCAATAGCTGTCGCAGTAACAAGTCCATCACCACTGACCGTTGCCACAGCATCGTCGCTTGACGACCACGTTACACCCTTATTCGTTGCCGTTTCAGGCATGGCTGTTGCCGAAAGCTGGATTGTACCTGATACCCGCAAAGCTGCCGTCTCGCGGTTCAACGTTATTGAAGAAACAGGTGTGCGCTCAACAGTTATGTCAATTGTCGTAGTCTGGCCGGCGGAGTTCGTGCAGGTGATTGTCGCCGTGCCGACACCTACCGCGGTGACAAGACCGTTGCCGTCTACCGTCGCAACGTTAGCGTTGCCCGTGCTCCAGCTTACGCTTTTGTCAGTTGCAGTCTCCGGAGTAACGGTTGCGCGGAGCTGAACCGAACCGCCAACCTTTAATGTCGTTTCTCCATCTGCACTTACGCTTACGCCTTCAGCCGGGGTTGCGCCTACCGTGACGCGGCACGTGGCCGTAACGCCAGAACCATCAGCCGCAGTTGCCGTAATCAAGGCCTCACCAATAGCTGTCGCAGTAACAAGTCCATCACCACTGACCGTTGCCACAGCATCGTCGCTTGACGACCACGTTACACCCTTATTCGTTGCCGTTTCAGGCATGGCTGTTGCCGAAAGCTGGATTGTGCCCGATACCTGTAACGCCGCCGTCTCACGGTTAATGGTTATTGACGTAACTTGTGTAGGTAGCACCTCCACATTAACTTCTGCCTTTACGCCAGAACCATCTACTGCAGCAACTGTAACCACGGCATTCCCCTCCTTAACAGCTGTCACATTCCCTTCTGTGTCTACACGTGCAATATTTTCATCACTACTACTCCACGCCAGACTTTTGTTTGATGCCGTTTCCGGCAATACAGTCGCAACAAGTTGCGTGTGCTCCGCAACCTTAAGCGACAATCTTTCTGGTACAACAGTTATGGACGTAACAGGTACTTCTGTAACAGTAACATTACAAGTAGCCGTAACATCAGAACCATCTACCGCCGAGCAAGTTATAACCGCTGTGCCAGCTTTGACCGCAACAATTCGTCCTGTATCATCAATGCTTGCAACATCAGGAGAGCTACTGCTCCATTTCACATCCTTTGTTGAAGCATATTCGGGGAGCACCTCAACAGCAAGAGTCGCTGACTGTCCTTCTGAAAGCGTCAAAGATGATTGGCTAAGCACCAATGATTCAACAAGGGCACGCTCTGTAGTAACCACACACGACGAATTAGGCAGATTTACCTCTCGTGTATTCGCCGTAGTAAAACGTACATTCTTAATTTCAACCGTAGCAGTCTCTGGCACATCCACATCCGCCGTAACGTCAAATGTGACCAAAGCTCCAGATTTACCAGTAAAATCCGCGCTCGACGTAGAAAAGCAAGCAACCCTTGTACGACCATCTCCAAAATCCCTTGACGATATACTATGTGCACTGGCACGTGAAGTCAAAATAAAAGAATTCGGAACGACAGACAAGCCTGTGGGCATATAAACATCTGCTTGGAACGCCGTGAATGCCTGCTCGTTATCCAACATTATGGATACTGTCTTTGTCTCGCCAACAGCTATATGGAAATCTTGTATGTAGAAACGATTTTCATATTGCGTGCCAACATTTACGGATACATCCGGCAAGATAACATCTCGACTGTTTAAGTCAACAAACTTTATATTCTTGATATGTAATACCCCACCAGCAAAGTCGGACGTAGTGCGGAAAGAGACATCCAACAAGCCACCCGAACCACCTACAAACGGAACATTCTGCATGGAAAATACACCAATCCTTACCGTTCCATTAGCTAGCGTATTGCTGAAAAGCGAATATGTATCGTCTGCACGGGAGGTAAGACTTCCAAGAGCGTCCCCAATAGGAACAATCTCAAGACCTTCGGGTAAATCAAAATCTGCTTGAAAACCTATAAACTCTTGTGAATTGTCGAGGCAAAAACTAACCGTGCTAATAGAGACTGGTTCCATGTTGAAATCATCAGCATAAAACCTGTCTTGAGCCGACGCTCGCGGCACTGCGACAAAATACAGCGCCACAAGTATCAACAGATTGATTATTTTATTATTCATCACACGATTCTTTTAATTATTCAACCAATACTTTCTCGACCATATTCCCTATCTTAACGATGTAGACGCCACCGCCAAGATATTTGAACTCGTCTGCCCCTGCTGCAATGAACGACGCAACAAGTGAGCCGTCAAGAGAGTAAATATATATGTGCTTACCCTCTGCATTGGTTATTGATATTCCACCATTGCCTGAAGCGATGCCTATGCTTCCGCCATCAACACCACTTATACTTGTCGCGGAAGAATTATGGCCTCCAACGAAAGTAAGACGATACTCATTGGCATCGGCATCTGAAGCTACAATATTGTTCAGCTCTATATCGCCACAATCAGTTCTGTTGGACGTGACGACAAGCTCAAGAATTGCACCTTCCGTATCCGTAAACGCCGAATTATTTGCAGCAAACAAGACAACACGCACAACGTTACCACCAAGCCTACGCACAAACAACGAATGATTAGCATCAGCACGCAAACCTTTCTTAACGTTCTCCAACGTCATGCCTTCAGGCAACATAATGTCCGCCTGCAAAGCTACATAATCAACAGTATTGTCAAGCGAAACAAATATTGACTCCGACTTTCCATATTTTAACGTGAAGTCGTCCACTACAAGATAATCCGCAACTGCCGACTTTGCTCGCGGCATAGCGTAAAGCCCCATACTTGCCGTTGCTGGTTGTTCGAGAACAATGGAAATCGTGCCCGAAGCATCAGCCATAGTAACCTGATTATCAGAGTTTACGTCGGCAGCCTTGAAGTAGAAGTTTGCGACTTCCTTGCCTATTGCATAGTTTGCCGTGTTAACAGCGTCAGTAACGGTTACTTCGTCATTGTCGTTCGAGTCGCCTTTCAACGTCGGCAATACCATAACGTTACACTTTCCTACTACGCCCGAGCCGTCTGTCGCCTCCGCCGTTATAACCACAGAGCCTTCGCTTACGGCACTTACTTTGCCTGTAGCGTCAACCGTAGCTATTCCATCATTGCTTGACTTCCAAACAACCTCTTGGGTTGTCGCCGTAACGGGAGTTATAGTCACGCTCAATTGTTCGCTACGATTTTCCTTGACAGACACCTCTGCCGGGGAGACAGTCAACGATGCCACAAGCATCGGTTCTACCGTAACGGTACATACACCCGAAACGCCAGAACCATCAGCAGCCACTGCCGAAATGTCAACGCTGCCTACACCTACTGCCGTAACAAGCCCTGTCTGGTCAACTACGGCCACTTCATCATTGCTCGTTTTCCAAGTAACGCTAAGGTTCGTTGCCTCGGCAGGAGTTACCGATGCCGTAAGCTGCAGTGTCTCAGTGTCTTTCAACTGCGCCTCCGTTTGGCTGATGGTCACGCCGGTAGCCAGCACGTCGTCAGACAGCGCACGGACATTAAGGAACTCTTCCCATGTGGGCGAATACTTATAATAATCCATCGACTCCGCAGGGACAAACAATGTTGCCTCGTCTTTCACGTTTTGTTCGAAGCCGGGCAGTCCTTCGGGCGGTATTGTGTTATATGACTTAATGTATTTAATACCCGTCACTCCGGCAAAAGCATCCTCGCCTATTGACGTTACCTTTGTGCTCAACGAAACCCAACCAATACCCGTACAACCGGCAAAAGCCTTAGAGCCGACCGAGCTTATTCCGCCGGGAACAACCGCGTAGGGCAACGACACGCAACCGCTGAACGACTCTACGCCCAAGCCATACACCGTTTCAGGTATGTCGGCCTTTTCAAGTTTCACGCAATTCACGAATGCGCGTGGGCCAATTGTCAAGAGGGTTTCGCCCAAATTCGCCGTAACCAACGACGAGCAGTCGGCGAAGCTCTCTTCCGATATTGCCTCCAAAGATGCAGGCAATGTGACTTCGGGCAAGCTGGTACATGAGGCAAAAGCGCGTTCGGCAAGGGAAATAAGGTTATTGCTTAGCCTTAACGATGCCAAGCCGGAACAACCGTAGAACGCCTCAAGCGCAATAGTGCCCACACCGTCGGGTATGTACAAGTCCTCGATGCCCGTACATCCCTTGAAGGCATACTTGCCTATAAGCTGCACGGTCTCGCCGATGGTCAGGTCTTTCAGCGTCGTGATAAAGGCGAACGGTGAATGTGTGTCAGCGTCAGTGTTATACATCACCCAACGCCCAAGATGCAGCGTCGTCAACGGGCAGTCACGGAACAGGCCGCGAGTTGAACTCGTGTTATAGCCCAAGTTCAGGTAGTCCGAGCCGTCGGCCAGCGTCAAATCCGTCAAGGCAACGCATCCTGCAAAGACATCGTTGTTTATGGTCTTAACGTTTGCAGGAATTTCCAGCACGGGCAACGTAGAGCAATTTTCAAAAGCGTTATCGTTTATCGTTGCCACGGAGTTGCCTATCTTTACTTGCTGCAACGCGCTGCACTCGGCAAAAGCAGATTCGTCGATTACCGTAACTTTATCCGGAATAGATATTGATTGCAAAGAAACATTGTTATAACACAAATATTTATTTACAATAGGAAGCTGCAATGGAAGATTTACACTCTCTAACTTCGTCATCTCGCGGAATGCAGACGGCCCTATAGTTTCAACACTTTCAGGTAAATCCAAGGTCACCACTCCTGACACACCCCACAATAAGTTATCATGTATTAAACGAACCGTTCCACTCTTTGAAAACGTTACAGACGTAAGACTTGCCTTGTTCTTAAAAGGAGTGTAATCTCCTGATTCATTATAAGTTATAGTTCTACCTATATATAGGCTTACAAGGGGACTATCGGCAAAACCATAGCTTCCGATAGTCAATAAAGACTCCCCGTCATTAAACCTTACATTTGATAAACTCGTACATTTACTTACAGCAGAACTACCAAGTTCAATCAATCTGCCAGGGAAAAACAACTCTTGAATGTTTATGTCATTATAAAAAGCACCAACACCTACTACAAGTTCAGCATCCCCGTCATTAAATTTAACCGAAACAAGACCTGAACATCCACTTACCGAATAATCCCCAAGCGTAGTTAACGTTCCGGGGAATACTAAATCCGTCAGCCCAGTACAGTTCGCTAACGCATAAGTATTAATGCTCAAGAGGCCTTCAGGCATAACGAGAGAAGTTATGCCTGTACAGCTGTTAAACAAGTGATTATACAAAACCGTAACCTTTGGGCCAATCGTCACACTACGGATAGATGTCTTATAAGCGAATGGCGCACTGGCACGATTTTCATTATTGCCCGTTTCAATATTATAAATACTGCTAGAATTAGAATATGTATACGACAAGTTTTTACCAACATAGAGTACCCTTATAGGACAATCAAAAAAATAATCATACCGTCTTGTATAAGAAGTTTGGGAACTGCTTGTACTGCTGTTACTTATCGATAGTGTGCCATCGCCATCTTCAAACGTAAGATACATCAACCGAGTACAACCATAAAAACAATTTTCTCCCATCGTCTCAACCGTACCTGGAATACTCAACGAAGGCAAACCACTGTTATTATAAAAAACTTGACTTCCTATTGTTTTCAATGTCGCCGACAACTTTATCGAGGCTATGCCGCTACAGTTATAAAAAGCGTAGTCTCCTATCTTTGTGACTTTATCAGGAACAACAATTTCCGACAACACCACGCAATCCTTAAATGTATTGTTGCTTATCTCCGTTATTCCATCCCCAAGCGTCACATACGTCAGTTTCTTACATCCTTCAAAAGCTGACGTGCCTAAAGAAGTCAATGCATCGGGAAATCTCACCGCCGTAAGAGCAATACAATTCTGGAACGCACTATTACCGACCTCAGCCAAGTTTGCACCGATTGAAATCTGCGTAACGCTTTGGCAATTATAAAATGTATAGTTACCTATGCTGGTTGTTGCATCGGGAAAACTAAGGTTCGTCAGGTTAGTGCAATTATTGAATGCAAAGTCACCGATAGTCTCAAGGCTATTGCCAAAAGTAAGGATAGACAGCTTGGAACAATCGGCAAAACAATTTGCGCCTATGTTTTTGACTGACGGCAGATTGGTTGAAGCTATTGCCGCATTCCGATAAAAAAGGTAAGCGGGAAGCTCCGTCACACTCGGCCCTATCGTAACGTTTGCAAGGCTCGGCTGGTCATAAAATGCAGAATAGCCATACCGTGACGGGTAAGTATCAAAAGAATATGAACTGCTATTATCGATGTAATCGATATTTCTGCCAAGATAGAGTGTTTCCAATGCACAATCTGAGAAAAGGCCATATCCCCCCGAAGAAGAATAAGACTTATAACCAAGGTTCAACGTTTCCACGCCATCCTCAAAACGCAAGTTTTTAAGTCCCGTGCAACCGTTGAACGCACAATGACCGATTTCGGTCACGGAAGCCGGAATTGTTAAGCTCTCTAATGACGAACAGCCATTAAATGCGTATTGACCGATGATACCGACATTTGCACCTATGGTTATTGAAGCAAGCGATGTGCAATTTGAAAAAGCACGAGAGGCTACCTCCGTAACGCCACTGCCTATAACAACATCTTTCAACTGGGTACAATCACTGAACAGATTTGCCGGCAACAAAGCAACGCCATCGCCAAAAGTGGCACTTGTGATTGAGCTATGTGAAAAAGCATTATCGCCCAACAATGTAACGGAATTCGGTATATCCACAGAAGCCAATCCACTATTATAAAAAGCATATGCACCGATTTCTATCAAGGTATTCGGTAAGTTTATATTCGTCAAGGCCGTTGTCCCATAAAAGGCGTTATCACCTATTGACGTAACACTGGAACTCATTGTTAAATCAGCCAAGCTCTCTGCCCCGTTAAAAGCATAAGTGCCTATGGACTTCACGGTATTAGGTATATCTACCGACGGTAAAGAAGAACATCCACCACATAAATAATCAGGTATTGCAGTAAGCGCATTGCCTAAATCAATGGAAGTTAACCCCTCACACCGATAAAACAAATATTTAGGCAATGCCGTAACATTGTCGCCAATAGTGACACTGGCAAGGCTCGGCTGGTCATAAAATGCCGAATAGCCATACCGTGACGGGTAAGTATCAAAAGAATATGAACTGCTATTATCGATGTAATCGATATTTCTGCCAAGATAGAGTGTTTCCAATGCACAATCTGAGAAAAGGCCATATCCCCCCGAAGAAGAATAAGACTTATAACCAAGGTTCAACGTTTCCACGCCATCCTCAAAACGCAAGTTTTTAAGCCCTGTGCAACCGTTGAACGCATAATGACCGATTTCATTAACAGAAGCTGGAATTGTTAGGCTCCCTAATGACGAACAACCGCTAAATGCGTATAGACCGATGCTACCGACATTCTCGCCTATCGTAACGGACGTAAGCGAAGAACAATAACGGAATGCACTCGCGCCTATAGCCGTAACTTTATATTCAACGCCGTTGAACTGCACCGTGGCTGGCACGACAACTGATGTTAACGAAGAATAATTCGACGACGCTGTTGACTCGTAAGTCACGGTAGCCGTAAGGTTGTTTGTGTCAAAGTCATAATACAAGTCGCCGACCTTATCGCTCGCGACGACAACAACGAAGCAGCACATTACTGCAAGCAAGGCAAACAGGCGTTTTCCTGAAATGTCTCAATGTAAAAGTAAAGTTCATAGGCTTTGTGTTATTTGTAATAAATTGTTTGTCTCGTTTTTGTTGGTTAGTTATTTGCAAGCTCGTTGACACAGTCTACATTGAGAAATGATAAATTTCAGGTAGAAACCACCATTGGAACTACGCGTCAAGAATAATGCAATGTATCTTAATCCGCACTTTATCGTCGAAACAATATCAGTCTTCGTTGCATAGAATAACTACAGGCCGACACCTCACTTAACTAAGGGAAAGCCTTATATTATTCTGCAAGACGGGACGCAGAAGTGTTTATAATGTTGGTTTAATGCGGAGAAGAGCCGTCCCATTACTTTCAGTGCAAGCATAATACGCCTCACCGAATTGCCAAGGTAATGTAATCCCACTCAGGAAATGTTCCTGATTTGTACGACAAAGATAATAATTAATGTTATATTTTATCCCTCCCCAATGTTAAAATAACGTGAGTTCGGTATAAGAAAACCTTTGAAAAAGTTGTGGAAATGAAATATTTTTAGTATCTTTATAGCTGATAATAAATAAGTTACATAAAAACATCCATTCCCATGACTGATGCAAATTTAATAGAATTTTTTTGTATTCTCGATGAATTTTGCAAATATTTTGCTCCCGAATTGAAAAAACATACGCTGGACACCTCCGGCAAACGTCGCCGCAACCGCCCTGCCGTATGTCCGACAGCGAGGTGATGACCATTCTCGTACTTTTCCATACCATGCGGCACCGAGACCTAAAGTCGTTCTACCTCGGTTACGTGTGCAACCATATGCGCAAGGAGTTTCCCAACCGCCTGTCGTACAACCGCTTCGTGGAACGACAGGCCATAGTTGGACTCCGGCTTTTGCTGTTCCTGCAGACATGCGCATTGGGGAAACGCACGGGAATATCCATTATCGACTCCACCCCGTTGGCTTCATGCCACATAAAGCGTGCCCACAGCCATAAGACGATGAAGGGCTGGGCGGCCAAGGGCAAGTGCACGATGGGATGGTTCTACGGGTTCAAGCTGCACATAGTGATAAACGACCGTGGCGAGATAATACAATGGACGCTCACGCCCGGGAACGTGGACGACCGTGAGCCTTTGAAGGACAAGAACTTTACGCAAAGGCTTTTCGGCAAGATTTTTGCCGATAGAGGCTACATAAGCCAGGAGCTTTTCGAAAGTCTCTTCATTGACGACATACACCTTGTGACCAAACTCAAGAAGAACATGAAGAACTCGCTCATGAACCTACACGACAAAATCCTGCTGCGGAAAAGGGCGCTCATTGAAACCGTCAACGACGAACTCAAGAACGTATGCTACATTGAACATACCAGGCACCGCAGCATTGACGGGTTTGCTTCCAACCTGGTTGCAGGGCTTATCGCATACAACCTGCTGCCTAAGAAACCGTCACTCAATATTGACATCATTGATAAAAGCAGGCTTATTGCATAAGATTATTATACCGAACTCACGTTAAAGGAAGGCACGAAAACCAAAAAACATCCGACTTTCTGCCAACTACATGCCGCATACTTACGCAACAAAAAGGACTGCAAACAAATCGAACCCTGCCTTAACTCATTTTTTCCTCACATACACAAAAAAAGAGCGGAGCAAACTG
>ERZ779643.1618-NODE-1618-length-14743-cov-3.199346_pt1 | contig 14743 bp, 6 predicted proteins | sample MGYA00511564_ERZ779643 | MGnify/ENA primary metagenome ERZ779643 (study PRJEB29588, sample SAMEA2147114) | human gut metagenome | biome: human gut; feature: human-associated habitat; material: faeces | place: Denmark | collected 2008/2010 ... | reverse complement strand
GAGATTCTTGATATCCGTATTTTCTGGAGTCAAGGGGCATGGAGGATGTCATGGAACCACACCTCAGGCTCTTCAGCCCAGGGGATCGACCGGCCTTTCTCATCGACCTTGTTCCACGGATAATGGAAGTTGCATTTCCCGGCCGTCAATCCGAAATTGATCGCCCCGACATTGTATTTCTTAAAGATAGGCATCGCCTCCTCGAAGGTCGAGATCGGACGTCGCATGTATTCCGTGCAGACCATCGGTCGGCCATAGGGAAGCAGAGTCTTGATGAACTTTTCGAGAACGGTTCCGCTCGCATAGCAATGGAAGCTGATCACGTCGCTGTTTTCCAGAGCAAAAGTCACCTCTGGAAGGCTCGTTCCAGGAACGCCGACCTCACGCCACAGCGGAGCCGTCAACGGCTGGGAGGGGTTGCAGGAGCGCGCCCACTCGAAGGTAGCCTTCATCAACGGCACGGAATTGGTCACACCCCGGCGATGGTTTTCGGGCTCATTGTACAGACACCACAAGAGGATTCGCTCATCGTCGGCATAGCTGCCGATCAGATCCTTGACCATGGCTTCGAGTTCTCCCCAACGGGTCGGATCATTCACATAGTCGGCGCCGGGGGTCATCACCCATTGCGAGTTGTGGTTCCCGCGTACGGCATCGGGTTGTTTGCCCAGATGCGGATCGATACATTTTCCCCCGTTCGTCCAGAAGGTCGGCAGCGCCCGGATCTCGTGCTTGTCGCACAGCTCCAGGAACTGAGAGAAACGCTCCTTGAATCCCGCAGGATCCGCCGTGTAGACGAGATTGGAGAAGAAGATCCGCACCGTATTGAATCCCAACCCCTCCGCAAACCCCAGTTCACGGTCGATCGTCTCGGGATCAAAGGTCTCGGCCTGCCACATTTCGATCTGGTTGATGGCCGTCGAGGGCACATAATCACACCCCACGATCCAGCCCTTGTCCGCCATCCATTGATTGGCCCGTTCGGCCGACCAGCGTTCGGCCACTACCGGGGCTTTGCAGCACGAAGCCGCCAGAAAAAGAATCGAAGTCGCTAAAAATAAGATTTTTTTATTCATAATCCGTCGTTTTTTAATTCAATCGCAATCTGAGGCTCAATCTACCTGAATGGAAAGCCATTTGGACGTATTGCTGGCATCGCAAAGGACATCCTCGACATTGGCCGCCGCATCAAAATATCCGAAGTTGACCAACACCCGTCCATTGACCAGTTCAATCGAACTGCGGGGTACGGCGATCTCGGCCCGAAAACCGTTATCCTGATCCGTCTTGTCCGTCGGAGTACCGTCGAAGGCCCCGGCATACGATATCCCGAAATCGGCCTCGCGCCACCCTCCGGCATATTGGTCCGTACTCTTGATCCGGTCATATCCGAAACGGATTCGGCGAGATTTGGCCGAAAGGTTTTCGGTATCATTGTCCGGAGAGAGCAGGATGTAGGCAAAATCCGTGGAGGAGAGACTCTCGTCGAAGACCTCCACCAGGAAATAGAGGTTCTCCGCATCCGCCGAGCAGCGCAGGGTGGCCTGAGCCTGGCAACGGGAGCCGACAAAAAGAGCCTCATCGCTCTCCGCCCACTCGGAATCGTCACCATCGAGCGCCACCTGACGGGATGTCGCCCGAATCGAATGATTCAGATGGAATCGGGCCAATGCGATGGTTGCATTGTCTGCCCCGTCCCGCGAATCGCGCATACAGGAGAGCACCGTATGCGAGTCCGTCAAATCCAGTCCTCCCCAGGAACCCACATCGGGCAAGGCCGGCAGGTCGGTTGCCCCGAACTCCGTAGCCGTAGCATTCCCGATCCGGAAATGCTGCCGCGAATCCGTACCGCCATAGGACAACAACGTCTCGCCCGAAGGGAACTGCACCAGATAGGGTGCCGCGCCACGCATAACGACACTGTCGATACGCCGCTCTTTCGGGGTAATCTCATCCCCTTCCAGATAATCCCAGGAGCCGTCTTCGTGGGAAAAGACCATGGCGATCGAGAACTGGTCGCTGTAACCGCCCGAAGCGTTCACCACCCGCTGATTGCAGCTCTCCATGGCAAAGGCGAAGCGGTTCGATTCGTTCAGGATGATACCCACCGGCATCTGATAGGTATAGCACCACATGTTCTTCTGGGCATTCCACCAGAGTTTGCGCATTACGCGATAGGCTGATTCTCCCAAGGCCGGCTCCCAGGTCTCCCCGCCGTCAATCGACCGCAGCATGTCCGTTCCCGAGTGGCTGCCGCTGGTCCACGGACGACTCTCCGAGAAAAAGCACTGGATCTCACCCGAGGGCAGCTCGATCAGATGCGGCTCCCAGCAGGGTCCGTGATAGATCTCCTTTTCGCCGAACCAGGTATAACCCCCATCCTGGCTCCGTTTGACGACAATCCCCTGTTCCGCCGTATAATTCGGATTGCTGTAGGTATTCACCGTACTGAAACTGGCCACAGCCAGCAGTTCGCCATTCGCCAACTGAAGGGTATTGGCATTGGTAAATCGGCGTACGTCCGGTTTTCCCAACCCGTTGTAGACGTTCTGCCCCTGCCACAGATATCCCATGTAGACCCAGTTCTTCAAATCGCGGCTCAGTGCATAATACGTATTCTCGCCGTTTCCATTCACTCCCACGGCATCCTGCCAGGTCAGAATATAGCTTCCGTCGCGCAAGGTCCGGATCCGCGCATAGGTCGGCAGATAGACATTGTTGGCCGCCCCCAGTTCGATGTAGGAGCGATAATCCATTTTCACGGTGGAACGGTCCCAGTCATCCGCATGGGAATTGATTTCGGATTCCCCACGGTTCAGGCGGGTGAATTCGGTCAGTTCCAGACTCGTCTGCGTTCCTCCTCCCTGACTACCATGGTCTCCGCCCTGTGTCTCCTTCGTACAGGAAAGGGTCAACGCAAGCACACACAGCACTCCCAACATGCCGCAAGTTCGATTTTTAATTCCAACCTTCATTTTGCTTGATATTCGTATTTTTTTCAACTTCCGATTGCGGGATGGCCCATTTCAGGTAGGCGTCGCCGCCCCAAATATAGGTATAGACGGGAGCACCCCAGACATTCTGCAGGCCGTTCTTGGCAACAAACTTGTCCGTCTTCCAGGTTCCCCATCTCAACTCCTCGAAATAGAGCTGCTCTTCGCAGGCCAGTTCCCACTTCTTTTCATTGCGGATGCGGGCCCTCATCTCCTCAACCCCCGACACCTTGGTATTCGTATTTCCGGGAGCATTGAGCAAGGCGACTCCGGCCCGGTTGCGGACCCGGTTCACATAGGAAACCGCCTCCTGCCAACGCCCCTGTTCGTTAACCGCCTCGGCCTGACTCAGCAACACGTCGGCATAACGGATGATCGGGACATCCACCGGGTTGTAACCGATGTTGGTATACTCGCGTCCCTTGGTCACGAACTTGCGGATCGGGTAAAGCATATAGGCATTGTTCCCGTAGCGCAGGTCCAGGCTTGGTGCCTGCCAGTCCCGATAGGGGTAGCGGCTCGTATAGGTCACGACCGTACCCGAGGCTCCACCGTCATAGGTCGAATACGGCGTGATCGCAATGGCGGCAAGACGCGGGTCTCGATTCTCATACGCCGCACGCAAGCGCACCTCATTACCCAAAGCATCGTATTTCGACATGTCGGCCCCATAGGTGCTCATCGCCGTCTTCTCCGTATCGGTCAATCCGTTGCGCAGGAAGTAGACACTGCGGGCCTCGGGCGTCATCGAGCTGTATCCCGGGAAGTAATCGTCCCAACTGAAGGGTTTTCCGTCGACCTCCTCAAAGGAGTCGATGAAATTCACATTCAGATAGTGCTGATACTTGCCGTAGCCCACCGTGCAATAATTGCCGTAGTTGTTCGAGAAGGCGTTGCCCTGCCCCTCCTCTTCCACCATCTGCACCGAAAAAACCATCTCCTCGCACTTTTCATTGGTTTCGGTGAAGAGGCTTTCATAGGAACCGGTGTAAAGGTCGTATCCGCACTCCCCCACCTTGCCGAAATCCGCCTCGGCCAGATCGTACTGCTTGAGCCACATGTAAGCCTTGCCGCGCAGAGCATAGGCAGCACCCCTGGTCACACGTCCGTAATCGGCGTTCCCGGACACATACCGGTCGGGGATCTCGGAGCAATCGATGCAATCCGTACAGTCCTTCACGACAAGTCTCCAGATCTCCTCCTCCGACGAGCGGCCCAAGCGATACTCGTCCGGAGCCAGGTTCCGGTCGTAATAGGGAACCCCGCGCCACAGCGCATTCAGGCGATAATAGTGATAGGCCCGCAGGAACTTGCACTCGGCAATGCGCTTCGCCTTCGTCGCATCGGACATGTCCGGCACCCGGCCGATGTTCTCGATCACATCATTGGCCCGGTTGATCCCCTCGTAGAAACGTTTCCAATAGGTCTGGAACATCGAATTGTTCGGCTGCAGCGTCCCAAAAAGGTAGTTGTAATCGAGGTTGACGATTCCCTCCTGCGGGTCCATGACCGAAGAGAACGAATCCCAGTTCAGGACGGAACGGTCCGTCGAATTGTAATCGTAGAGCAGATTGGAATAGCCCCCCGTCACCACACTTTCGGCCAACGTCGCCGAGGAAAACATGGTCGAGGAGCTGTTCTCACTATAGGGATAACGGTCCAGAAATTCGTTGCACGAAATCAACGACAGAAGTCCCGCACCAAGAATCGATATTTTGAGAGCTTTCATACCCGTATGCATTAGAATTTGATGTTCAGACCAATCGTATATTGCCGCAGATTAGCGTAATAGTTCATGTTGTCCGTGAATTCCGGATCGATCCCGGGATAATCCGTAATCGTGAAGAGATTGTCACCCGTCAGGAAGATCCGCAGCGATCCGATTCCGACCTTCCGCGTTAGACGCTCGGGAAGCGTATAGCCGATGGTGAGGTTCTTCAGTTTCAGATAGTCCGTCTTGTAGAGGAACAGGGTCGAATAGATATTGGCACCGTTCTGTTCCGAGCCGTAGTTCATGGTCAAACGTCCGTGCTTCGAAGTAAGATTGGTCCGGGGATCATCCGGATTCTCCGGGTCGAAGAAGTAGTGGTCGTAGGCTATTTCGTAAGGCAGCGTAAACTTGGGATTCGTCGAATAGGCGTTGTAACCCACGTATCTCCAGTAACGAGCTCCGCCGCCGGCTCCGGCAAAGCGGGCCGAGAAATCAATCCCTTTCCAGCCGAGTTCGATGTTGAAGCCGTAGTAATACTTGGGCGTCTGGCTGACATTCTGGAACGTGTAGTCGTTCGAGTCACCGTAAACGCCGTTACCGTTGGCATCCTCGTAAATGTAGTCACCATACCAGATTCCGTCCTTGGCGATATGCTGGTTCGGAAGGAACGAGTTGCCCGCAGCCACCATGGCCTCCAACCAGGTCATATCATCCGGCGTGCGAATCATTCCGTCCCGCGGACCTCCCGCCGGATTCACGGACCCGTCCGCAAAGAAGTAGGAGCCGTCACCCGAATAGGTGTTGACCAGGATATACTCGTTGATGAGCCGGCCTTCGATCGTACGGCGTGCCGCATCGACCACCGTGGAGACATCGCCGATGTTGGTGACATAACTCCGCACACCGTTGGCGTCGGTCACCCAGCCGACCTTGAGCCGACCGTTGTATTTGGTCACCTTGTTCCAGTTCCGGGTAAAGTTGGCCGAAATGCCGTAGCGGAAATTCTTCACCTGATCACGCCATCCGATCGTAAATTCGAAGCCGCGGTTCGAAACCCCGCAAAGGTTCTGATAAGGAGCGCTCTTGTTGCCGATGGTCGCATAAACCGGAGCCTTGTAGAGAATGCCGTCGGTCTGCTTGTCATAATAGTCGGCCTCGAACGTCAGTCGGTTTTTCAGCGTGGCGAACTCCAGGCCCACGTCGAAAGAGGTCGTCGTTTCCCACTCCAGCAGATCATTCGACAGGGTCGACACGGTTCCCGAGGCCAGTTTCCCGCCAAACGGATAGGAGTAGCCCGAGGCATAGGTCGACAAATAGTCATAGTTCCCGATCGAGTTGTTGCCCAACTTACCCCAGGAGAGTCTCAGCTTCAGATTGTCCACCCAGGTACCCTTCAGGAAATCCTCCTGCGAGATGCGCCATCCGGCCGAGAACGAGGGGAAGAGTCCCCACCGGGATTGGCGGGCAAAACGCGACGAACCGTCATAACGGAGATTGACCTCGGCCAGATATTTGTCCGCATAGGAGTACGTGACCCGGCCGAAAACCGAGGCTGCGGCATAATCCGTCTGGGATCCGGAGATCGAGGTTGCTTCCAGGACGTTGTCCATTTCCTCCAGGACATTGTTTTCGAAGCCGGTCTTGGTCGATGCGAAACTCTGGTCGTTGAGGTAGTAAGCCTCGAAACCGGCCATGGCCGAGATATCGTGTTTCCCGTATGTTCCGGCCCAGTCGAGCGTCGTCTGGAACTCCCATCTTCCAGTGTGGGTCTGCGTGTAGGTCAGATATAACTTGCTCAGGTCGTTATAGCTGTAGGCCACCTCGTCGCGGCTGAACGAATAGGCATCACCCAAGGTCGGATGCTGCTTCTGCAGGGCATCCCTCCAGGAGTAATTGAACGACGCATGGTAACGAATGTTCCACGGCAGTTTGACATTGACAAAGGCGGTCGTATTGTTGTAATGCGTGATATTCGAACCTTTGTAACGGTTGAAAAAATAGAGGTTGTTGCGTGACTCGGAACTCTGCTCGGGGTTCTCCATCCAGCCGTATTTCCCGTCGTAGTAGGGATAGATGCAGGGGACGCCCCGCGAAAGCAGGGTCATCGACCCGGAGATGTCCGCCAGCTCCGTATCCGAACGGTACCCATAGATCCGTGCCCCGACTTCGAGCCATTCGGTCACGTCCGACGAGAGATTGAACCGGTAGGAGGTCCGCGTCACTGTCGAATTGTCGATTACGCCCGGATTGTCCATATACGACACCGACATGAGATATTTGATACGCTCCGTCGAGCCGCTGGCCGAGATCGAATGCTTCTGATAGACCGAAGGGGTAAAGATCGCCTCCATCCAGTCCACGTTGGGATAGGCCACATAGTTCGGATAGCCCGAATCGGCAATGCCGTTGGGAGTCTTCTCCTTTTCGCGCCACAGGTCGATCATCGTCTGGCTGAACACATTGGCCTTGCCGACATTCCAGGCCGACTCGTTCATGATTTCCATGTAGTCGGCATAGTTCGAAATGACATCGAAATAGTGTTCCGGCTCTTGATAGGCCACCATGCCGGTATACTCGATATTAAAGCGACCCTCCTTGGCCGTTTTGGTCGTAATCAGGATCACGCCGTTGGCTCCGCGGTTTCCATAGATGGCGCAGGAGGCGGCGTCCTTCAAGACCGAAATCGAGGCGATATCCTGCGGATTCACATTATTGATGGTTCCCTCGAAACCGTCCACAATGACCAGCGGCGCGGCATCATTGAGCGTTCCCACGCCGCGAATCCGCATCGAAACCCCTTCGCTGCCCGGTTTTCCGGAGGTCTGCGAGACATACAGACCCGCGCTCACACCCTGCAACAGTCCCGACGTCGTGGTAGCGGGACGGGACTGCGACAACTCCTCATAATCCACCGTCGAGACCGAACCGGTCACATTCACCTTCTTCTGCACGCCGTAACCGACGACGACCAGTTCATCGAGTATCTGGGATTCCGGCACCATCTCGGCATTCAGGACGGTGGAGGCCCCCACCTTGAATTTCTGGCTCCGATAGCCCAGGAAATTAAAGATCAGCGCCTCTTCGGGCGCAGCTTCGATCCGGTATTTTCCATACGAATCGGTCGTCACGCCCCGGTTTGTGCCTTCGACAATCACCGAAGCGCCGGTCAACGGAAGCCCCGACTCATCATAAACCACACCGGTAATGACGTTGCGCTGAGCCATGGCCGGCAGCGATACCGCCAAGAGGACCAATACATACAATATCTTGCTGAATATGCTTTTCATAACGGGTTCCTTCATTAAACTGTTTACCATTCAATCTTGACGGAGTTCACGTTGCCGGATTTGTTCACGAACGCAAACAATGTAGCACCGATATCGAACGTCTTCCGTTCTTCGGCCGTCAGCTCGCGGCACGCCGTCGAATAGGCGCCCGCAGGGTTGGTAATGTATCCGCCATGCGCCACCTGGAAACGGATCTTCAGGTGTCCGCTCTGGATGGCATTCTCGAAGCGCATCTTGACTTCGTACTTGATACCCTCGAAACTGCCGTCCCGATTACCGTGTTCGATCATCAGCGTCGACGTCATCGTGAACTGTCCGTCGGGCGAAGTATGCGACGAGCGGTCGCATTTCCACTCCTCACCGTCGAGGTAGTAGACATCCCAGAACAACGGGGCGCCGCGTCCGTAGGTCGGCAGGGTCAGCGTCACCTCCGTGCCGGCCTTGAAGTTCCGAACCGGAACGTCAAACTCGAAATAGTCGCCCGTCCACGAGCCCTTGACACATCCCGAGCTGTAGTTGTACTGAACGAAGTTGTTCACCTCGATCTTGACAGGTGCGGGGTTGTCCTCCGACACCTCGTAGGTCATGGTCGCCTGAGGCTGGCTGGCCGTCCAGATATGGTCGGTCATCCAGAGCGGCTGGGTCGTCGTATTGAATACGCCGACACCGTCCCGATAGCCGATCGGCCACTCGACGGGAGACGTACAAGGTATGATGCCGTCGCTGGACGAACTCAGGGTCTGTGAAATGACCTCACCGGCCGCATACGACGTACCGGCCTGGTTGGCCAGCAGCGGAACGGAGTTCGTCGCACCGTCGACATCGGTAAATTCCACACGCAACCCCTCCTCCGGCACGGTAAAGGGGGCGATCAGCACCGTCACCGGCGTATATCCCGACGGGAGTTCATAGCCGTTCGCGCCGAAATCCATCATAATCTCCCGGGCTCCGGAGCCGTTAACCACCGTTGTTTTTCCCGTATAAATATCATAGGTCGCTTCATAGGCGATATCCGAGGTCAACGGATGATCCTCGGAAGCCTTGACGACCATTTTTTTCAGCACGGTGTTCGACATGGCAACGATGTCGTCCGGAATCTCCAGGGTGAGCAGGCAGGAGGGCGTTTGGAAATCCATCGCCACGGGTGCCACAACACCGGTCACAGAGGCTTCGGCTACATACAGGCTCTGCAACGGCTCTCCGAATACCACTTCGTCCGGGATGCTCGCCGGAAGTTTGGAGAGATCCTTGATCGAAGCGTCGTAAGGCGTATAGGCGTAGAAACGATAATTGTGGTCTCCGGACCGGGCAATGATGTTGTCACCATCGCTCTTCTTCACCAGATAGGCCTGTTGCGACGCAGCAACCGGAGTGAAACAGGCCGGATCATTCGCACTCATCAGGACATTCTCCGTTCCGTTCCGCGTGCAGGTCGCCCGAACACCGACAACGTCGTCTTCGGACCACTCACTTCCGGCCTTCGTGGCAGAGAAATTAACATCCAGGGAGTCGTACTTCAACCCATGGTTGTTCTCCTCAGCCTCGCCGCACGCGACCAGAGTCAGTGCGGCAACAGCCAAAACCAGATGTAAAGTTCTTTTCATTTGATTGGTGGTTTTAAGTTGGTTTGCATCGATGAACAAATATATCCACAGCAGGCAAAACCGATCAAAAGATATGATGCAAAAGATGCAAAATTCCAATCAATGCCCGCCAGAAGGCCTTCCAAGCCACAATCTACTGCTCGGAGGCCTGATCCCGTACAATTTCAGTAGGGGTTTTACCGTACTTCTCCTTGAAGCATTTGGTAAAGTAGGAGAGATTCGAGAAACCGACCGAATAACAGATTTCGGAGATATTGTTTCCGTGAGAATTCTTCAACATCTCCGCAGCGGCCGCAATCCGCATCGAACGGACATAGTTGTTCGGCGACGTATTCAACAATTTGCGGATCTTACGCACCAGGGTCGACTGGCTCATATTCATCTGTTCGGCCAGGAATTCGTTCGAGAGTTCGGCATTCCCGAGATTCTCGCGGATGATGGAGCTGAACTTCTCCAGGAACTCCTCATCCTTTCTGGGGAGTCCGAACATGTCGACGGCCATTCCCGAGACTCCCTGCTCCAGCGCATTGCGCAGGAGTACCCGGCGGTCGAGGATGTTCTCGATACTCGAAACGAGGTACTGCAGGTCGAAAGGCTTCTCGATATAGAGGTCCGCTCCGGCCTGCATCGCCTGGATTTTCGACTGTACGGAACCGCGGGCCGAGATGATGAGGACCGGGATGTGCGAAATTTCAATATCCTCGCGGACCTTCGCACACAATTCGAGGCCGGACATTCCGGGCATGGAGATATCCGTCAACAACATGTCCACATCGCTCTCCTTGAGGATTTTCAAGGCTTCGACACCCGTCGGAGCCATGAGGATCGCATAGTTCTCGGCGAGTTTCGAGGCCAGATACTCGCGGAATTCGCGGTTGTCGTCCACGATCAGAATACAGGGAAGTTCCGGTCCCGTCTTCTTCTCCTCCTCGAAAAGCTCCTCACCCCCCATCTCGGGCGTCTTCTCTTCGGAATCGACCATCGGCAGGGTCAACACGAAGTCCGTCACGTCCGTACGCCCGGATAAGATCAGATCGCCGGAATGCATCCGAGCCAGATTCTTGGCCAGCGGCAAACCGATTCCCACACCGCCTGAAACCGGAGTCGAATCGTTTTGATACTGGACGAAAGGCTTGAAAATCTCGTCCCGATACTCCTTCGGGATCCCGGGGCCGTCGTTGATGAAATCAGCCACAACCCGTCCTTCGTCCGTACGGACGCAGATGGTCAAACTCGTCTCCGCATACTTGATCGCATTGAGCAGCAGGTTGTTCAGGATCTTGTCCAAAGCGGCCGAATCGGCATATACGACCGCCTGTTCCAGATCAGCCTGCACCTCGATGGTCAGATTGCGGTCCCGGGCGACATCCGCAAAACTGAACAGCAACGAATGGAGCCGCTCCAGGAAATCGACGGGTTCGCACTTGAGCGCATAGCCCATCCGCTCGATGCGGACGTAGTCCAGCAGTTCGTTCACCAGCTTGGAGAGGTACTCCGCACTACGGTACATAACGTTCAGGTCGTGCTGGTTCTCCTCATCTGCACACCGGCTCATCACATTGCTCAAGGGCGTCTTGATCAACGTCAGCGGCGTCTTGATCTCATGGATGACATGCGAAAAGAAATTCATCTTTTCATGGAACATCTCCTCGTCCTTGGCCTTCTGATAAGCCTCCTGTTCGCGCTCCTTACGCAGCCGGAGGCGATGCTGAATGACCAGCACGCAGAGCAAAAACACGACCAATACGATCAGAACAACCAACATCGCCCCCGGAACCGAGGCCCAGAAGCCCGGATGTACGGCAATCACAAGCGGCGGCCGTACCTCCATCCACTTCTCATCGGACTGAGCCCGTACCCGAAGCCGGTACTGCCCGGGAGGTACATTATAATAAAAGACCGATTTCGTAGCGGCAATGTCCCGCCAGGAGCTCTCATACCCCTCCAGCAGACACTGAACCTTGTTCGAGAAGGGAGCCGAAAGCCCGAGCAGCGAAAAATTGAACCCGAACGAATTGTTTTCGCGATCGAGCGAAATCTTCGACATGAGATCGAGGTTCTCCGCAAACCGGGCTTCATGGTCGCCGATCTGCATGGAGGACAACACCACGGAGGGAATGTTCGAAGTTCTCGGCAGCGCTTCGGGATTGAATCGGATGAAGCCATTGTCGGATCCGAAGTACATGTCTCCGGAGGCGCTCCGGAAGGCGCTGTTCGTAAACTTCGAATCCAGCAGACCATCGATACGGGTATAGACATATCCGCCGCCGATCTCGGGATTGAACTCCACAAGGCCCTCGTCGGAGGCAAGCCACAGGTTCCCGGCCTTATCCTCCAACGCCTTGAAAAAGACATCGGACGTCAGTGCCTGGACGTTGCGGCGGTCATACACCGTGAAGCGTCCGCTTTCACGGTCGAACATTGCAACCCCAATACTGAAGCCCACAGCCCAGATCCGTGCCTTGTGGTCGATGAAAATCGAGCAGATCTTGTCGTTGGTCAGTCCGCAACCCGACGAAGCGTCGTAATTGACCAGTTTGTCCGAGATGGAGTCCCAACAATAGACCCCGTTCGCATAGCTAGAGAACCAGACAACCCCTGGATGCAGCGGGTCCTCGACCGCCGAGGTGGTGAAAATACCGTCGAACGCCGGAATTTCAAGAAACGAGTCTGACGACCGTTCATATCGGAAAAGCCCCAACGTCGTACCCACAAAGATCTCTCCGTCCGAAGTTTTGTAAATCATGTAGACATTTGGATCGTTCACGCCCTGCACCCGCTTCAGAACGCCATAGACCTTGAGCCGGTTCGCGGCAATATCCAGACGGAACAGTCCGACCCGCGTTCCGAACCACAAATATCCGTCGTCATAGCAAATCGAGCAGATTCTTGACGGAATCCCCTCAAGCCGGTATTTCGAGGTCCGGTGTGCCTGCGGATCGTAGACCAGCAGCCCCTTCTCCTCCGTGGCTACCCAGATCCGCCCCGCTTCATCCTCGGCAAAGCCGCTGACCAGGACATTCTCCAACGACTCGCCGTCGGCAAGATACTGTTTCTCGAAATTGTTCTGGCTCGGGCCCGAATAATTGACCCCGGCATCCTTCGTCCCAACCCACAAGCCGCCGTCCTTGTCCACGAACGTGCAGGTGGTATAATCGTTGGACAGCGAGAACATGTCCATCTCGTCGTTCCGCAGGCACAGGGACTCTCCCGTAAGCAGATCGTAACGCCAGACACCCTTCGACGTCGACAGCCAGACATTGCGGTCGTTCTCCAGAAAGGCATGTTGCAATAGCGAGTTCTCGGGCAACGCCAACAGCACCTCGACACGTTTCGCAACCAGATCGACTTCGGAGAGCCCCCGTTTCATACTGGCAACGAGGAGGCTGCCGTCGGGAGCATAGAAGAGCCCCTCGATCTCGTCATCCTCGAAAAAATCCGACTGATCCCCCAACACCACCGGATGTACCTCCCGAAACGAACTGTCCGCGTGGTAAAGATTGGAGTGATAGCGGGAGATCCACACATCGCCGTCGACGCACCGGAGCATCTTCCGGAATCCCGAAAATCCGATCTTCCGATAGGGCCATTCGTGAAGTTCCCCACGGTGAATGTCATAGGCGAAACAGCCTTGATCGTTCACAAGCATCCAGACCCTGCCGTCGGGTTCAACGGTGATGAACGTCACCTTATTGGTGATGACGGAGCCCTCGGAGCTGACCGTACGCAGAGGAACGAAGCGATCCTGCCGGTAACTGTACATGCAGACCCCTTTATCGGTCCCGATCCAGAGATTGCCCTCCGAATCTTCAACAATCGAATAAACGAAATCGGAGTCAAGGCCCATTTCCAACATTCCGTACACCTTGAACGTATTTCCGTCATAGCGGTTCAGGCCCTTGTAGGTTCCGATCCAGATGAAGCCCCGGGAGTCCTGCATGATGGCGCTGATTCCGTCATAGGAGAGGCCGTTGTTGTCCTTGGTCAGGTGGGTGAATTCGTAACCCCAAACCCGGACGGAGAGCAGCAGTCCGAACAGCGTCAACGACACAAAAAAAGGGCGGATCATGCTACTTGACATAAAAATGCCACTCGGTTATCGAAGAGTAGGTTTCCCCGGGCCGGAGCACAGTTGACGGGAATTCGGGCTGATTCGGCGAATCGGCAACATGAAATGTTTCCAGCAGCATTCCGCAATACTTTTCCATCGGACCGCATTTCCCGATCTGACTGCCATCGAACGTCCGACCCGTAAAGGTCAGAAAGGCCGGTTCGGTACTCAGGGTCACGACTCCGCGGCCGCTCTCCGGAGCGTAGAGGTCCACGACCTTCCGCAACGACCCGTCCCAATCCCGGATGATCCAACACCCGGACATACCATTGGCGATGCGCAACTGCTCATCGGCATAGTTATCCAACCGATAATCGACCCGGCGCATCTGCCGGAAGTCAAACGGCGAACCCTCCACCGGAAGGAGCCGGTCGGGACAAAGCTGCCGGTTGGCCAGGACATACGTATCGGACTCCACCTGCATCAGATGATTCATGACATAACGGTCCCCGGGACCTTTCAGGTTGAATACCGTATGGTTCGAGAGGTTGACGACAGTCGGGCGGTCGGTGGTCGCCTCATATTCGATGCGGCAGACATTCTCTTCGGTCCACCAATAGGTCACCGAGCAATTCAGATTTCCGGGATAACCCTGTTCACCATCGGGGCTGACACGCTGGAATCGCACGCCGACCCGATCCTTCTCCTGCAGGGGCGTACTCTCCCAAACAAAGCGGTCAAAGCCCTCGGGACCGCCATGACACTGGACGGGGACTTCGTCCCGCAGTTCATTGGGCACCAGTTCGTATTTCTGACCATCGATGGAAAACGAGGCATGGTTGATCCGGTTTCCATAGCGGCCGATGACACAACCCATAAACCGCTCCGCGCCCTTTTCAAACGATGCAATGTCCCCGTACCCCACGACAACATCTCCCAGCACACCGTCCCGGTCCGGAACCTGAATGCTGACGATCCGCGCACCATAATCGCACACGGTCATCCTTGCGCCCGAACGGTTCGTCAAGGTATAAAGCGTCGTTTGCTCTCCGGTCGAAAGTGTCCCGAAATCCGACGAAACCACAGAGAGGCGGCCG
>ERZ779643.1617-NODE-1617-length-14745-cov-6.958952_pt1 | contig 14745 bp, 13 predicted proteins | sample MGYA00511564_ERZ779643 | MGnify/ENA primary metagenome ERZ779643 (study PRJEB29588, sample SAMEA2147114) | human gut metagenome | biome: human gut; feature: human-associated habitat; material: faeces | place: Denmark | collected 2008/2010 ... | reverse complement strand
CACGGCTGCTCCGCTGGGCGGCGCAATGACGTTATACTTCTGCCGGAACGGACGGCGAATCATCTCACCTGCCGCATTGGGCATCTGGACGTAGCCCGAGAAGCTGTATTCGCCCGGGCCGCCCACGGAAAAGTTGTAGGTACCGTTGGCCGAAATGCGGCGGCCGTTGACATAGATTTCCGGGCGGCGCGTCGTATCGACCGCTGCCATAATGATACGCGAGCGGAACTGCTGGCCGGGATAAAGGGTGGTGGCCTCCGGAATGACGTAGGCGTCGAGCGAATTGACGCGCACATCCTTGAGGTCGATGTTCGAAAGAAGGCTGTGGAGCACCTGTCCCTCGGCCAGACGCACGTCGTTCTGCAGTTTGGTCAACATCATGATGGCAGCTACGGCCGGCATGTTGCCAAAGGTGTATTCCTCCCATTTGCGGTTGAGCGGAATGCCCGGACTGCGCGGCACCGTGGTTGAGAGGTTGGCCTCTACCGTAGCGCGGTCGCGCGGATTGATGAGCATCCGGCACACGCGGGTGCGGAAGGAGTTGATGGCGTTATAGAGCTTATGGCCCTGGCCGCGCACAGGTGCCAGCATGACGTGGCTGGCGGCGTCCTCGTTGGCCTTGTTCACCAGATGCTGCAAGTCGGCATCCGGCCCGTCGGCCTCGCGGGCAATGGCCAGTTTAAGCTGCTGGGCGTAGTTGTAGAGCGAGTCCGACATTTTCTTGACCTCTACGGCCTTGTTGTACCAAACCTGTACCTTGGCCGGATTGTCCTTGGCCTGCGCCGCAAAGTCGCGGTAGATGTTGCTGTTCTCGTGCATGGCATTGGCCATGGTACGGTTCAGGCTGTCCTCAACCACGGTAAATCCGTTGAGCACATCCTTCGAGACGTTCAGCGCCAACATCGCCATCAACAAGACGTACATCAGGTTGATCATCTTCTGGCGGGGCGATACAGGTCTTTTCTTTATTACAGACATTTCTTCAGTTTGCGAATAATTTGTTTTCAGCCGGTTCTGGCCGGTTCCCAACGTTTATTGCTCGGCAGCGCTGGCCGCATTTTTCATGTTCACCGTCAGCGCCTTGATCATGCGGCTGTACACGCCGTTGAGCTCCTCTATCTGGGCAGCCAGGCGGCGGGTCTGCTCGTTGATGTCGTCAATGGTGCCCACCTGCGAGCTGATGCCCTTGAGCTGCAGCTCGTAAATTTTGTTGATGCCGGTCAAGGTGCGGCCCAGGTTTTCCATTTCTTCGCTGTCGCGCATCAGACGGGTGCTCTGCTCGTCTACCCTTTCGAGCGTCTCTGTCAAGTTTTTCAGACGTTCGATATAAGTTTGCGTAGCGGCTTCCATATCCGGCGAAAGCACGGCCTGCGCGCGGCGCAGCAGCTCGTCGTTGGCCAAACGGATAATGCCGGCCAACTGCTGGGCGTCGACATCGGGCGCCACCTTGCGTGCCGTGGCGCGGGCAGCAGCCATGGGTGCGTCGGCATCGGACTCCGGTTCAGCTGCAGCAGCCGGCGCAGCGGTCGGGTGCGACGCTGTGGCAACCGGCTCGGACACAACCGACGGTCCGCCAAAGTTAATATACGTACCTCCGCCTGCAGCAGGAGCCGACTGAACGGGCTGTCCGCCTGCGGGAGCGCTAACCGACGGAGCGGCCGACGAAGCGGCTGTCGCCTCCCCGGTATTTTCCTCTTCATCGTCGGTCAAGCCCAAACGGGCGGCAATCTCCTCGTCCGTCTCATAATAGCGGGGCAATTCCTTGCCGTCTTCCGTCTTGTCGAACGGGCGGTCGAAGGCCGAAAGGAAGAATACCACAACCTCCGTACCCATACCGATAAACAGCATCAGGTCGCCTCCGGGCAGATAAGTAAGCTTGAAGAGGGCACCCAAAATTACGATTGACGCACCCCAGGAGTAAGCATAATTCAGAAAGGTTTGTCCCGGCACACTGTCCATCCAGTGCTGCAGCCGGACTACTAATTTTATTTTAGGCATGATGCAGTGTTTTTATCAGGGTTATTTATTGGGTGTGGCAGCCAGCGAACGTACACAGCGGAAACCGATGTACGAGCGGGGCTGGTTCTGGAATTCATAGGTTCGCCAGGCGGAACGGATAAAGGAGATGGGGTCCTTCCACGAACCGCCGCGCACGCTTTTACGCTTGAGCATGTAGGGGTCTTCCTTGGCCGCGTTGTACGTCAGTTCGGGGTTGAGGTCGTTCATCATGCTCACGCCGGCCTCGGTATAGACCGTACTGGTCCACTCGGCCACGTTGCCGGCCATGTCGTAAAGACCGTTGGAGTTGGCTCCATACATCCCCACACGCGAGGTGATGAGGTTGCCGTCGTCCGTATAGTTACCCTTGTCGGGCTTGAAGTTGGCATAGAAGCATCCCTTCTCGTTCTTTTTCTGGTCGCCCTCGGCCGGTTGCCACGGGAAGGGGTTGCCCTCCTTGCCGCGTGCGGCATACTCCCACTCAATTTCCGTAGGCAGACGGTAGCGCTGCACCTGACGGGCCGCCGGTCCGAGTCCGCGCAGCAGGTAGTCGGTACGCCACTGACAGAAAGCCTCGGCCTGCTCCCACGTAACGCCCACCACGGGATAGTCATTGTAGTTGGCACTCGAGAAGTAGAGCTTCATGTACGTCTCGTTGTTGGCGTTCGGAAAGTCGTTGACCCAACACGTCGTGTCGGGATACACATTAACTATATAAGTGTTCAGGAAATCATAGAGGCTGGAAAGCGGGCGCGTAATGGTCTGGCGCACGATGGCTCCGTTCTCGTCAATATAGGCCGTATCCTTCGATATCATCACCACCTCGTCGGCATTGGCGGGGCGGTCGGTGTTCAGGCTGCGCTCGGCCGGATTGAGGCGGTACTTGCGCAGAGCGGCCTTTTCGTAGTCGAACACCTCGTAGCGGTAGTTCATCTGACTGGCATCGAGCATGATGGTACCGTCAATCGGGTGGCGGCGGTACACGCTCTGGATGGCGCGCTCGGCATTCTCGTCGGGATTTTTCCAGGGAATGGCCTTCGACCAGTTCAGATAGGGCGTCACGGGATTACCGTCGCGGTCTTCCGTAATTTTGTACGTATCGTCGCCGCCATAGGCAGGGTCGGCCAGACGCTCGCGAATGATGGAGTCACGCACCCAATATACAAACTGGCGGTACATGGAGTTGGTCACTTCGTGCTGGTCCATCCAGAACCCGTCCACCGAAATTTCCTTCTGCGGTGTCACGGTGCCCCAGAGGGTGTCCTGCTTGTCGAGGCCCACACGGAGGAAGCCACGCTTCACCTGTACCATGCCATAAGGAGTAGGCTCAATAAAGGCCGTTCCGCGCTGGCCCGTCACTTCGCCGCCGTTCTGCATGGCGGTGTTGGTGCTCAGGCAAGAGCAAAATACGAAACACAGTCCCAGACTGAGCCACAGATTCGTTATTTTTTTCATACTCATAAGAATCGTACACTTTGATGTTTATTCTTCCCTTTCTTTCCCAAGTCAATCTCCATACGGTAGCTGACACACAATTCGTGGTTGCCGCTGCTCATGCCCATGCCGGCCACGTTGGCCTCGTAAGCATAACTGAGTTTGACCCCGTGGAGCGTACCGCCCACCTGCAACATCACGGCGCGGTTGGGCGTATAGCCGGCCGCACAGGTCAGCTGCAGTTTCTGATGCGTATAAACCACGCGGGCCGTCAAGTCGGCCCTGAAGTCAACGCCCTGATAACGGAGCATGACCGAAGGAACTATCTTTAGAAACGGACTTTTGGTCTTAATATTGTATCCGGCGGTAAAATTATACAGCGCCGGCACCTCTACCTGCCACTGCTCGCCCACATTGACGGTAGGCATCGTCACGTGCTGCATGGCCACGCCGGCATACCACGGCCCGTGGGCATACCACAGGCCCACCGAGGCGTCGAAGCGCGCACCGTCGACCTCGCTGGTCGGAATGGCCGGGTCGCCGCTCTCACCCACGTCGGCCTTGCCGCCGTCGATACCTTCGGCCAGCATGTCGGCCTCGGCTCCCACACTCAACTGGCCGCCCCACAACTTGAAGTGATAGGCATACTGCAGCGAGAAGCGCTTGTGCGAAAAGAGTCCGATTTCGTCATTCTGGAACACGGCACCCAAGCCATGGCGCGTACGCCCCAGCTGCAGGGCAATGTCGGCCCCGGCATACATCGTGCTGCCGGCGTCCTCAAACCCCGTGGCGTGGGCCTGATAAGCCATGTTCAGGCTCAGCTGCGGCGAGCGGCCCACAGCGGCCGGATTATACTGCGGCTCCAGCTCCCAATAGTGGGCAAAGGCCGGGTCATACTGCGCCGCAGCCGGCCACACACACAGCAGCCATGCCGCCACGGTCATACACCACCGCAGCGCATTGTTCAGCCGATGCCGGGTATCATCCGGCATCGGCACATGCTGTGTATGTTCGAAGAATGTCATCAGTTTATCTCTACAAAGCAAGTATAGGAAATCCGTTATCCGGCCCTACCTGTCTCCTCAAAAGGGGAAACGCCATAAAACTGTTTTTATTGTGCGAATATCAGTAAATCCACTCGCCTTCTCTGCCAGCTTCTACTGGCAGTACGGACACTCTCAGCCTTTGTCATCCGCGCCACAGTAATCCTTATCCCTTAGCAGTCCGTCAACGCCACGTTATCAAGCGTACGGTGACAAACATCTATTTATCAAAAACTTACAGCCCGCTGTCCATTTCAGGTTTGCCCAAAGACATACAGCCTGAAGCTATTAAATAGCGAAGATAATGATTTTCAAACAAACAAATCATCATTTTTTCGAAAATATGCGTAACCACAGTACGGTTATACCCCCTCACACTACACCAGATTTTCTTTTTCCACCGTCTGCTCAATCAGAAAGCATCAGCTCCTGAGCTGATGCTTTCTGATAACTGTTCTTTAGCCATAGCAGAGAAACCACCAGATTGTTCTTTGCCTCCTTTATCGGAATGAAAGTTAAGTCAAGAACGCATACTCTGTGTAATAAATAATCAGTATGATGGCGGCGGACACGAAATTGGCGAACATCTGGCCAAAGAACTCAATATTCCCCTTTACGACCGTACCATCATTGACCAAACCGCCCGGGAGTTGGAATACAGCGCCGAATACATCAAAAGAAAAGAACAAAGCACCTCCAACATGGAACTGCTGAAAATGATTTTCGCAGACAGCAGCGGCATGTTACCCGAAATGAAATAACAACGCCATCCTTGTTACAGAAATCAATAAATAGAATAAACAAAAACAGGGCAACCATTCTTGACATTATACCGGACAACGGTGGGAAAAACCGGCATCTGCCATTAGGTCGTCAACATCTACCAAATCGGCCTCAACAGGACGGTAGAAATCATCTATTCTAATTTGAACACGTCAACCAAAAATCACTCCTCAAAGTCCTTTTTTCAGACTTTGGGAAGCAATCAATATAACCGTATTTCTAAACATGTCAAATAATCTTCCTCATATTCGTTTGACTCATATCAAAGTCCCAGAACTACGCTTAATTATTAAAGAAAATATTCTCGATTCTGAGAAACCTTCTCTTTTTATCCATTCGTTATTACTGAAGAGTTTAACCAATGCTTCATCTTTTGTTTTTCCGTCTTCAATACCTAAAATCTGCAGATTATCAAGTTTATTATTGTTAGGAGCTACAGTATAGCCTTCATCTGTATAAAAAAGATATGTATTCATAGTTTATAAAACAAGATCAAATGATTGTTTTTCCAATTCCATTTCATATTGTTTGATAAGTATCTCATAACTTAAAAATGAAACTCGTTTCTTGACCTTTAAATTTTCAAATGCATAAAAACTCATTTTGTGCTCAAATTCTTCTTTTCGCTTAATGTCGGCTACAATAAACATCCTTGCATAAAAATCTTGCAAGTCATAAAATTTTAATAAAGAATTTTGGATATCTGTTGAATGCTCTACCTCAAAAAAAGAATCAGGCATGTTGCGTTCATTAAACCAAATTGTGTCAATAGTAGAACTACGTTTTATCAATTGAGGATACGAATAGTGTGGTTGCTCATTAAGAGTAGAAAGTTCCTGCAACGTTTTTCCATTATAGAATTTTTTATTCTTATCTTGGTTTGGTATAAAAGTCTGCATATTGTGAAACTTTCCCAATATAAGCAAAATACCTTGATAGTAAGTATGATTAAATTTGCGAACTTCAATAGAGTCCTTGTTTTTATCCGTTTCGGTTATCATTCCTCTATCTTCAAATTGTGTTCTGTATTTTTCAAGTCCATATAGTCCAGGTTTTATTTTATAAATTCCTTTTGTTTGCTGAACGATACGGCGAATACTTGCAAAAGGGGTTTTTGTCCTCCATTCGCAATCTTTAATTTTAAAGACTTCTTTATTTAGTTCTCCCAATGTGGCAACTCCACCCAGTGATTCCAAAGTCTCTATCACCGCTTCATATTGTTTCATATAATTGATAAATTTATTAATGCAAAAACTAGTTTAATGAAAAAATATTCAGCAAATATAATCCTATAAAGTTGAGGTGATTCTGAATATAGACCATCGCTTCATATATATCATTTTTATTTCTTCCTTGGTATGACTTCTAGATTTAACAAAGCAATTCGTTGGCAGAATTAAATTAGCACATTTTTAACTCTGCCGATAGGTTTTACTATCCATTTTTTAGGAATATGCGCTGCAATGATAACTATTTTGGGGACAGTTATTACGCTATAAAAGGCGATAAAACGAAAAAGTGGGGATTTTTATTGTCCCCACTTTCATTGACTTTTAATCTGTTTTTCAATACTTTACGCCATTTCTTAGCTTAATATTCGTCCTCGTTGAACAGGAAGTCCTCTTTGGTGGGATAGTCCGGCCAAACGTCTTCAATACTTTCATATATTTCGCCTTCGTCCTCCAGCTCCTGCAGGTTTTCGATTACTTCAAGCGGAGCGCCCGAACGGGTGGCATAGTCAATCAGCTCGTCCTTTGTAGCGGGCCAGGGTGCGTCTTCCAGTTTGGAAGCCAATTCCAATGTCCAATACATAGTGTTTATTCCTTATTATTAAATTAATTGTTAGAAAGGGTCTTTTTTTAACGTGCGACAAAAATACTATTTTTCTATTTATCTCGGTTACGAAACGGCAGTTTTTTTCAGCTTCAGGCTTCGCGCTGCTCAGCGGGCGGCCTGAAGCGGCATACGTTCATGCGACGGCGGCCCGACACGGGCGGCTCGGAAAACAAACAAGGTGCCGGATAAAACGGAGAAGGTGCCTTCCCCAAAAAATTTCCTGCCGCCCTGTTGGGCTGGCGGCCTAAGGGAGTGGCTGAATATTTCAGGTTTGCGTTTGTTTATCAGCCAGAAATCCGTAACTTTGTCAGCAGCGAGGGGCTGCTCCCGCCGGGCCGGCACAAGCGGAATCTGCCGCTGCGCCCACGCCGCGCGGGCCCGTGCAGCCGTATCGCCCTAATATCCGCTTATCATTACTTATGGACGAAATTTTCATTATTATCGGGCTTATTCTGCTCAACGGCATTTTTTCCATGTCCGAAGTAGCGCTCATTTCAGCCCGCAAGTCGCGTCTGGCTGCCGACCAGAAAAAAGGCAGCAAAGGTGCCCGCATCGCCCTGAACCTGGCCAACGACCCCGACCGCTTTCTCTCGACCGTACAAATCGGCATTACGCTCATCGGCATTCTTACCGGTATTTTTTCGGGCAACAAGATTGCCGTTCAGCTGACAGACTTTTTTGCCGGCTGCGGACTGGCGCAGGCTTATGCCGCTCCGCTGGCGCAGGCGCTCATTGTCATTATCGTCACGTTTCTGACCATCGTGTTCGGCGAGTTGGTGCCCAAGCGCATCGGGCTGAGCATGGCCGAGACTACGGCACGCACCGTGGCGCGCCCGATGCATCTCCTCTCGGTAGTGGCCAAACCGTTCGTGTGGCTGCTCTCCAAAGCCACGGAGCTTACCATCCGCCTGCTGGGCATTCAGGAAACGGACAACAAGGTGACGGAGGAGGAAATCAAATCCATCATCAAGGAAGGCACGGCCGACGGCGAGGTGCAACCGGTGGAGCAGGACATCGTGCAGCGCGTATTCCTGCTGGGCGACCTCAAGGTCAACTCCATCATGACCCACCGCAACGACCTGGTCTGGCTGGACACGGAAATGACCACCGACGAAATCAAGAAAGTTATCCTCGACGACCTTTTCGAAATGTATCCCGTATGTGAGGGCGACCTTGACCACGTTATCGGCACCATCAACCTCAAGGACGTGATGGCCCATCTTGACGACCGGCCCTTCAACCTGAAGAACCTTTCCCGCCAGGCTGTCTATTTTCACGAAAACATGCACGTCTACAAAGTGCTCGAACAGATGAAGACACAGAAGATAAGCCGCGGCCTGGTGTGTGACGAATACGGCGCCTGCACCGGCATCATCACCCTGCGCGACATCATGGAGGGCCTGGTGGGCAACGTGGAGGACGCCGACGAGGACGACCCCGACATCATCAAACGCAAGGGCAAGGAGGGCTGGCTCGTGGACGGGCAGTGTAACTTCTTCGACTTCCTGAATTACTTTGACCGCGACGACCAGTTCGAGAGTTCGGACTACCAGACCGTGGCGGGCCTGCTGCTCAAGCAGCTGCACCACATCCCCAAGAGCGGCGAAACGCTGACGTGGAAGGACTTCAACTTTGAAGTGGTCGACATGGACGGCGTGCGCATCGACAAGGTGCTGGTCACCCTCAACACCCCGCCCGAAGCCGAAACGCCCCCCGCTCCCGAGGCCTGACGCCCGAGCGACCTGCGGCACCAATCGTTCTACCTCTCAACACACCAGGCTTATGAAAATCATTGACCTCAGTCAGACCAACTCTGTCATCAACTGCTACATGGCGCAGCTGCGCGACGTCAACCGGCAGACCAACCGCGCCGGATTCCGCAACAACCTGCAGCGCATCGGGCAGGTCATGGCCTACGAAATAAGCCGCCAGCTCGACTATTCGGCCAAAACCATCCGTACGCCGCTGGGGCAGGCGCAGGTCAACACCTGCGACAACCGTATCGTCATCGGCACCGTGCTGCGCGCGGGCCTGGCCTTCCACGAAGGTTTCCTTCACGTCTTCGATGAGGCCGACTGCGGCTTTGTGGCGGCCTACCGGGTAGAAAACGGCACACGCCACCCCGACATCGATCTGGAATACATCGCAGCCCCGTCGCTCGAGCAGTCGGTATTTCTGCTCGTCGACCCCATGCTGGCCACCGGCATCAGCCTCGAAACGGCCTGGCGCATGTTCCGGAAAAACGGCACGCCGGCACAAATGCACGTCTGCACGGTCATTTCCTCCCGTCAGGGCGTAGAACACCTGCAGACCGTCTTCGACGACAACGTTACGCTATGGACGGCCGCCATCGACCCCGAGCTGAACGACGAAGCCTACATCGTGCCCGGTCTGGGCGATGCCGGCGACTGCTCATTCGGCCCCAAACTCTAAACCGGACAAGTCATCTTTTTTTCAAAACAGACCCAAAACACAGATACTATGGAAACTGAACAACAAGTACGCACCTTGTGGCAAAAGTTCAAGGACCATTTCAATCTGCTCGCCGACAAAGAGGACGAGCAATCCACCTATGCCAGCATACGCAGCGGTGTAGACTTCCGCGGCGCCAACCTGTGGATTCTGATATTTGCCATTTTCATGGCTTCGTTGGGGCTGAACGTCAACTCCACGGCCGTCATCATTGGCGCCATGCTCATCTCGCCGCTCATGGGCCCCATCATCGGCATGGGCTTTGCCGTAGGCGTCAACGACTTCAGCCTGTTCAAACGAGCCCTCAAGAACTATCTGATAGCCACGCTCATCAGTGTCGTAACGGCCACCGTATATTTCCTGCTTACGCCTTTCAACGAGGCACAGTCGGAGCTGCTGGCCCGCACCTCACCCACACTATACGACGTATTTATCGCCTTGTTTGGCGGCGCAGCCGGCATTGTAGCCATTGCCACGCGCGGAAAGGGAAACGTACTGCCGGGCGTAGCCATTGCCACGGCCCTCATGCCCCCGCTCTGCACGGCCGGGTTCGGTTTGGCCACGGGACATATCTTCTACTTCCTGGGAGCGTTCTATCTGTTCTTTATCAATACCGTATTCATCGGCGTGGCTACCTTTTTGGGCGTACGCATGATGAAATTCCAGAAAAAAGTGTTTGTTGATGCCGCACGTGAGCGCCGCGTACGCCATTATCTGATTGCCATCATCACGGTGACGATGATTCCGGCCGCCATCATGACCTACAGCATCCTGCGCCGTGATTTGCAGAGTGCCGCCGTCAACCGCTTTGTACATACGGAACTCAACATACCCGGCACGCAGGTCATCGACCGCGAACTCAACGATAAGGAAAAAACGCTGCGCGTAGTGGCCGTAGGCCGCGAAATAACCCCCGAAGCCATCCGCCAGGCACAAAGCCGGCTGGCGCAGTACAAGCTCGGCGGATTCAAACTGCAAATCATTCAGGGCTCGCAGTCGGACTCGCTGCAACTGACCAACTTCAAGCTGTCGGCCGAAAACTCGGCACAACTCATCCAGAACCAGTCGGCACAGATTCACGACCTGGAGCAACAGCTGCAAATTCAGGGACGCTTTGCCACGGTAGGACAGGACCTGCGGCCGCAACTGCAGATACTCTTCCCCGAAGTCCGTTCGGTAGCTTTGGGCGAGGTGGCCCAGGCTGCGCCTGATTCAGCCAGCAACAACCGCCGCTACGCCGTGGCCATCGTGCAGCTGCAGCAAAGCCTGAGCGCGTCCCGCCGCGCCGTACTCAAAAAATGGCTGGCCGAACGCTTGCAAGCCGACTCGCTGCGCCTGCTCATTCCCTAACATCATACCAAGCTGACTGCGCATGAAAACCTCCGATTTTTTCTTCTCGTCCTATCTCACGCTGGGGCAGTGGCTGGAATCACTGGGCCTGCAGCCCGACACCATTACGCGCTTTCATCTGCGCGAATGGCTGGCCCTGCTGATTATTGCCCTGCTGGCCTGGCTGGCCGACTGGATCAGCCGGCACATCCTCAAACCCAGCCTGCAGCAACTGACGCGCCGCACGCAAACACAATGGGACGACTATCTGCTGAACCAGAGCGTACTGACCAGCGCCTGCCACGTCATTCCGCCGCTGGTCATGTATCTGGCCCTGCCGCTGGCCTTTCCAAAAGGCGAGGACACACTGGCCGGCATGCTCTTTCTGCGCGCTTCCGAGGTGTATATTACGGCAGCCACCATGCGCCTGCTCTACGTATTTCTGGGCGGACTGAAAACGGCCGCCGACGCCAGCAACAAGCTCAGCCAGCACTACGTGTCGAGCTTCATCCAGCTGGGCAAGCTCATCGTTACCGGCATCGGCGTCATCATCATCATCAGTATCATCATCAACCGCTCGCCCCACTCGCTGCTGACGGGACTGGGAGTAGCCGCCACGGTGCTGATGCTCGTGTTCAAGGACACGCTCACCGGTCTGGTGGCGGGTGTGCAGCTGGCCGTCAACAACATGCTCAGCCGCGGCGACTGGATTACGATGGACAAGGCCGGCGCCAACGGTATCGTGGAGGACGTAACACTGACCACCGTCAAGGTGCGCAACTTTGACAACACCATCATCACCATTCCGCCCCAAACGCTCATGGGCGACTCCTTCAAAAACTGGCGCGGCATGCGCGAAAGCTCCGGCCGCCGCGTCAACCGCGCGCTCTACATCGACGTGCACTCCATCGGGTTCTGCCCGCCCGACATCATTGCCTACTGGCACCAGCAGGGCCTGCTCACGGCCGAAGAGACGGCCCGCGACTGGGTCAACCTGACCCTCATGCGCCGCTGGGCCGAGCGCTATCTGCAGGAGCTGCCGTTTGTAGTGACCGACGCGCCCGACGTACTGCTCATGGTACGCCAGCTGCCCGTCACCCCGCAGGGCCTGCCCGTAGAGTTCTACTTTTTTGTGGACGAAAAAAACTGGAAGCCCTACGAAATGCTGCTGGCCGAGGTGATGGAACACATCATGGCCACCCTGCCCCGCTTCGGGCTAAAGCTGTTTCAGTACACCGCCATGCCGGCCGACGGAACGGAGAATTAATCCTGCCAGACATCATATTACCGGATTCGGCGCAGCACACAAGTTTCAGTGCTGCGCCGAATCCGGTAATATAACCATACGCTCCCGCCGCGCGCCCCGAACGCAGAACAAACAGGGTCGGACCCTGTCACGACAAACTCCGACCCTGTTCCTCTTAAATCCGACTTTATTTTTTCTCCACGCTGCCAGCCCAGGTAGCACTGCCGGAAGGGGCCTTTTCTGTCCATATCCGGCCCGACAATCCGCGCCACAACGCCAGACGCACCTGATCAATCAATACGCAGGCCGCAAACAGCCCCAACGCAAACGCCACACACCGCACCACAAACAGCCCCACGGCATCCGGCTCCCAAAAACCAACCACCAAGGGCTTCATCGTAACCGACAGAAACGGCGTGCAGGCATGCAGCAGATAAACGGCAAACGAAGAGGCGGCTATCCAATTAATCCAGCGACTGTAAAAAGAGATTTTAGAAAAGCAAAGGAGCAACGCCACCGAAGCCGCAATCGTAAAAGGTGACACATACGACGGCGCCTGTGCCCAATACATACGGAAACAGAACCCCAATACACACATGACTACGGTCAGCAAACTGCACATCACATAAACCAACATATCAATCTGCCACCTTAACCGAAACAAACGAAGAGGATACAACCTGACACAACGTCCCAGCAAATAAAGCACCACAAAAAACGCCACCGAATAGCCCCCTGAAAATTCAACGCGAAACCTCCATCCCCACAATATGACAAGTAAAAGTAAGGCCAGAGTGATACGATAGAGTTGCCGCGGGGTAGCCGAACGGACAAAGGCATTCAACACGGGCGAAATGACATAAAGCAACACGTAAGCCCGCACAAACCATCCACCCAGCGAAAAAGCATCTATCAGCCAACGGTCGTACGGATAGGACGATCCGTCCGGATCCGTCCACACATAATACAAACCCGCCGACATCGTAAGCAACAGGACCTGAAATACCAGTCCCACCAACCGTTTCCACGATGCGCGGATTCCGAAATACCCCGAGAGCAGCACAAACACGTCAACGCATACCACCGTAAACGACTGCACGGCCATACGCCCCATCGCAAACGGACTGAACTGCAACACCTCGGCCCGCGTAGGCGAGCCGAACGAATAATAACACATGTGAATGGCCACCACCATCAGCATGGCCACAATGCGCAACAACTCCATATTGGAGAGGCGCTTTTTCCTGCCGACGACCTCAGGGCCGGCGGCCGTTTCTACCGAATGATTCATTTTTTATAAGCCTGAGGCCGGCCGTACCGGCCTTTCCGTCATCATAATATTACCTTCATCAGCGTAGGGATACCTACGATTTCCTCCTTAAAGGTCTTGAGCAAATCGGCGTTGAGCCGTGCGCCCTCGCGGGCATACCACTGGTGGAGCGTGGCGGAGTCGGCCACTTCAAACTGCAGGGAGAAACATTCGGAGTCGTCCTCGTGATGACTCAGGATACGCGTCAGACGGGCGTTTTTCAGGCAGCCCGAAGCCTCGACGGCCGGAATGAGCACTTCCTGCACGTAAATCAGGAAATTTCTGACGTCGGCCGTCAGTACATGGTAGGTAGTGTTGTAAATCAGCATCTTGAAGCAAGTTTTAGGCAGTCGGAATTCAACCCAGTGTCAACCGGACCCGCTACGGCCGCTAACGTCACTGCACTCCGAATCCGCCGTGATTGTCGGTCGCAAAATTACGGAAATATTCCACACCCGGCTCATTTTCATCCCGCAAATACCGTTTTTCCGTTTTTTTCGGTTTAACTTCGCACCGTTTCCGGAAAACCGTCATTTCCCTCCGGACCAGTCATTTTCTGAAAAAAACATACCTACCTCCACGCAGTCATTCCGATGTATTCATACCTATACTTATTCATGAACCCGTCCGCACGTATGAATCTGGAAACGCTCGTGGAACGCGCCCGTCAGGGCGACACCGACGCCTGGAGCACCCTTTATCAAGCCTATGCCGGCCCGATGAAGGGCGTGTGCATACGCCTGCTCGGACGTCGGGACGAAGCGGCCGAAGATTTGGTAAACGACGCTTTCCTGCTGGCCTTTGCCGACATCGGAAAGCTGCGCAACCCGCAACGTTTCGGACAATGGCTCACGTCAATCGTCACACATCTCACCCTGCAATACCTTGAACGCCGGCGCCGCCACCCGTCACTGCCTCTGGCCGACCTGCCGCCCGACCTGCTGTCTTCCTTTTACGAAACAACCGACCCCGCCCCGCTGCCTACGGGTGACGAACTGATGAAACTGGTGGAAGAACTTCCCGAAGGCTACCGGCAGGTGTTCAGAATGGCTGTCATTGAAAAACTGCCGCACGCTGAAATTGCACGGCGTCTGGGCATTGCGCCACACTCGTCGTCCTCGCAACTCCACCGTGCCAAAGCGCTGCTCCGCAAACTGCTGGCCCGGCGTCAGGCCGGAATAATTGTGCTGGCGGCCGCCTGGCTGTGGCCGTGGGGCAGCTGGCTGACCGACCCTTCCGGCTACCAGTTCCACCCGTGGAGCTGTCCGCCGTCACTCCCCGCCACTTCCGGCCAC
>ERZ779643.1616-NODE-1616-length-14756-cov-10.141623_pt1 | contig 14756 bp, 14 predicted proteins | sample MGYA00511564_ERZ779643 | MGnify/ENA primary metagenome ERZ779643 (study PRJEB29588, sample SAMEA2147114) | human gut metagenome | biome: human gut; feature: human-associated habitat; material: faeces | place: Denmark | collected 2008/2010 ... | reverse complement strand
TCTTTTTTTCTTCGGGCATTTAGTTCAATCGGAATAAACTTTATTATTCTATCAATTTTAGTTTCTAAACATTCACCTAGAAGTTCGCATAACAAATCTGTTTTTTTTCTTATCCTCTCCGACGAATATAGCCTTAAACATTTTATCATAATTAAATCCATAAAATACTTTTTCTTTTGTTTCATTTAACATAAAATTTTCCTCCTTTATATAAGACTCTATTCTAAGTTTAAAACATCGAGAAAGTCAAGAAAAATCGGTCGACATGGATCGACAAATATTTTAAAAACGCTGGCTTTGCCTAGATTTTATGGGCATCTTTTTCTATCAAAAATTAATAAATTTTTGAAAATTTTATTAACAACAAAAAAAGTACTCAACCTGAGTACCTTAAAATACTAACATAACTGAAATATAAATTACTAGTAAAAGTACACTAATAACAGATATTCCCATTACATTTATTTTATTATCATCTTTCATATCACATTCACTTTATCAGTATATCAACTATTATATATAATTACAAGTAACAAAAGTTAAATTTTACATTTGGTTGTCATTAATAAAACAAGTTTTGCTTTCATCACAACTAATCGGTTCATAAACTGTACCAGCAAACCAAACTTCTTTGTTATCTTTATCACGAATAATAAACATATATGGTTTATCAAAAGTAATATCTATTTCTTCAACTGGAACATCGTAATCATACTCAAATGAACAATTTACATCACCAGCACCACCAACCACTGTTGCAGCAGCAGCCTTAATCCCTTCATTAGAAAATTCGATATTAGCTTTGTGCTTTGCTTCACTTATATATAAACTCTTATCACTACTTAAATTAATTAAATTAGCATGATTTGGAACAAAAACATTGGTAACACCTAAAGACTCTAAATCTTTTTGAAGTTCAAGTTCATATTCAAACTTAAATATTGGCATAAGTCCTGTAATTCTTGTAATTTTTCCTTTTGTAAAATTATTTAATTCAATTGTTTTTAACTTGCTTATATAATTATTAAGTTTTTTTGCATCGAGAGTTTCAACAAATTTATCAAGTGAACCATTCTTTGGCATAAAACCAATATATTCAAGTGATAACCCATTATAACTTTTTAAATCTTTTTGAAAAACTTTTATATCATCATCTACATAAAAAGTATAATCTGTTGATGAACCTACATCCTTATACCCCTTATCAATTTCTTTAATATATCTATTTAGAAATACATTTGTATCTTCATAATCACTAGGATCACAATTACCTTCAGATTTCCATTTATCATAAGCACTACCAACAGTTTTTCTAATATTTACTTCACCAATCTCACTTACAATATCATAATTATTAATTGATGATGCTATCTCTAAACCATTAACTAAAGTTTGATTATTAAATTTAATATACTTATAATAATTTGAATCTAACCATGAAACACCAGCATAATAATCTTCATGAGGATAAGATACTGAAAAAGCATCATAATATGAAGAATGTTCTTCATCATAAAGTGTTCCTTCTGGAACGGGCTGAATAACATATTTCCAATCCATATCAATTGCTAATGCATTAACTAGGAAGAAAAGATTATCGTTTGTATCATCAAGCATATTAGGTATTAGACCCAAAGTCTTATCATTTATCCACTTATTAATATTATCAGGGCTTTTAAAATTATCATATATTATTTCCGCATTATATTTTTCTTTAAGTAAATTTATATATTCATCTTTAATATTCTTTTTATAATCATTTCTAATAAACATACCATTTGCAAAAGATACATTACTACTATTCGTATATTTTTTAGTATTATAATTTCCAATAATATTTTCTATTTGTTTTTTACTATCACCACTTGTACCATCCTTTAGCATACTTAGTGCATATTTAATTGAAAGTGGACTATAAACTTTATTTTTACTATTATTTTCTTTTTGCAAAAAATATAAATCAAAATTACTTAAAGCATTATCACTTATTCTATACTCTGTATTACTATTTTTAACACTAGTATCAACTGTTGTAAAAATATTATTTTTAAATATTAAAAACAATGCACCTATTACAAGTAAACCTATTATAACCCCAATAACAATTATTATTTTTTTATTCTTTTTCATAAAAATCCTTTCTTATTTTTGACACTTTGGACAAAAGTATGTACTTCTACCACCAATTTTAATATTTTCTATGAGTGTCCCACACACTTTACATTCTTCGCCTTCTCTTTTATGAACCATCAAATGTTGTTGAAATCTTCCCGTAACACCTAAAGATGAAGTATAACTTTTAATCGTAGTTCCTCCATCTTTAATCGCTGCATCAATTATTTTCTTACTAGCCTTAACTATTAAATCACACTCTTTTAAACTAATATCTTTACCAAGTTTATTTGGATTAATCCTAGCATCAAACATAACTTCATTAGCATAAATATTACCAAGACCACTAATAATTGTTTGATCTAAAAGTAAACTTTTAATAGGTATATTCTTTTTATGTATTTTATCATATAAATACTCTTTAGTAAGTTTATTACTATTAGCTTCAATACCTTGTTTTTTGATAGCTTCCACTTTATCAATATCACTTTTTTTAACTAAATTCATTCTTCCAAATTTTCTTGTATCATGATATCTTAAATCTGTTCCATCATCAAAACTAATTATTATATGCTCATGTTTTATTATTTCATCTGTACTTTTCTTAACAAAATACTTTCCTTCCATTCTTAAATGACTAAGTAAATAATAATCATTTAAATCAAACATAAGCCATTTACCAATTCTATCAATATCAACAAATTCTCTACCTATCAAAATATTTTTAAAATCACTAATATTACTTTCAATAATTTTGGGATAAATTATATTTACATCTACTATTTTCTTATTTAAAATCATACTTTTTAAAGTATTTCTAACTGTTTCTACTTCTGCTATCTCTGGCATACTATTACCTCACTTTGCCTCATACCAATTATTACCTATATCTATTTCTACTTTTAAAGGTACATTTAGCTTATAAACATTTTCCATTTCTTCTTTAACAATATTTTTTATTTTTTCAAGTTCTTCATTTTTACAATCTATTATTATTTCATCATGTACTTGAAGAAGTATTTTACTAGTTATGCCTTCATTTTTAAATCTATTATAAACCCTAATCATGGCTAGCTTCATAATATCAGCACTAGTACCTTGAATCGGTGTATTCATTGCCATTCTCTCACCCATTTGCTTAATCAAATAATTAGGATTATTAATTTCCTCAATAACTCTTCTTCTACCAAATAGTGTTGTAACTCCACCAGTCTTTCTAGCTTCTTCTATTCTCTTATCTGTATATTCTTTTACTTCTGGATAAAGTACATGAAATTTATCTATATATTCTTCTGCATCTTTTCTTGAAATATGTAAGTTTTCCCCTAAACCAAATCCACTTATACCATAAATTATACCAAATATTACAGCTTTAGCACATCTTCTCATTTGTTTTGTTACAGCTTCTTCAGGTACTGCAAATACTTCACTTGCAACATGTGTATGAATATCTTCATTATTATTAAAAGCTTCGATTAAACTTGGACATTTAGATAAAGATGCCATAACTCTTAATTCAACTTGACTATAATCACTACTTAAGAAACAATCATTCTCAGGAACAAAAGCTTTTCTTATCTTTCTTCCTAGTTCTTCCCTTACAGGTATATTTTGTAAATTTGGATCAGTTGATGAAAGTCTTCCTGTTCTTGTTAAAGTTTGCTTATAAATTGTATGTATTTTACCATCATCTAAAATATAGTTTGCTAATCCTTCAATATATGTACTTTTAAGTTTAGCTAAATTTCTATATTCAAGTATTTTTTCTACGATTGGATGTTTATCAACTAACTTTTCTAAAACTTTAACATCAGTTTTATAACCTGTTTTATTTTTCTTACCCTTAGCTATTTCTAATTTTTCAAAAAGAATTTCTCCGAGTTGTTTTGGACTACCAATATTAAATTCTTCTCCTGCTAGTTCATATATTTCTCTAGTTAGAAGTTCAAGTTTTACTTCAAGTTCTAAAGACATATCTTTAAGTATTTCATCTTTACAAATTATACCAGTAGTTTCCATATCTGCTAGAACTTTAACTAAAGGCATTTCTATATTTTCATATAAATCCATACATTTATTTTCTTCTAACTTTTTCTTATATTCATCATTATTATCATAAATAAATCTACTTCTTTTTATTACTTCCATTTCTATACTACTAAATTTATCCTTTTTCATATTTTCATAATATAAAAAATCTTCATTTGTTTGATTTGCTAAATATGCTAAATCATCTTTAATATTTAAATTTAAAAGATATGCTTCGATCATTAAATCATCTACAAAATTTATATCTATTTTAGAACAACATAACACTTTTTTAGCATCATAAGTTATTACATCTAAAGACTTAATTTCATCAAAAACACTTATTACATTTTTACCATCAACATAATAATTATTTAAACTATCACTTATACCCATTCCCAGTATATGCCCAATATGATAGTTTTCATTATCAAGCATTACTTCAATTGCTATTCTTTTATCTAATTTAATATCTTTTATACTACTTATAGTTTTAAATTCAAAGTTTTTTTCTTCTTTTTTTACTTCCATATTTTTTAAAAATGAAAAGAATTCTAAATCTTTAAAAAGTTCAACTAATTCATTAGTTACTTTTTGTTCATATTTTAAATCTTCCAGAACTATATTTAAAGGCACTTCTCTATATATAGTTGCTATCTTTTTACTTATAAAAGCCATTTCTTTATCATTTTCTAACTTCTCTTTAGTTTTACCAATTATTTTATCTATATTATCATATAAATTTTCTAAAGATTTATACTCTTGCAATAATTTTAAAGCTGTTTTTTCTCCGATACCTTTTACACCAGGTATGTTATCAGATGAGTCCCCCATTAAAGCTTTTAAATCAATCATTCTAATTGGTTCAATACCATAATCTTGTACAAAAGTTTCATGATTATATCTAATAAAGCCACTCTGTTTTAAAAGTTTAACTTCCGTTTCATCACTAATTAACTGAAGTAAATCTTTATCACTTGATACTATAACTGATGCAAAATCTTTATCTTCTTCAGTCATTCTAACAATAGTACCTACGATATCATCAGCTTCATATGGAGCAAGTTCAAAATGTTTAATTCCCATTTTATCAAGTATATCTCTTGCAATTGGCATCTGTATTTTTAATTCTTCTGGAGTATCTATTCTTCCTTCTTTATAAAAATCATATTCTTCTTTTCTAAAGTTTTTACCTATATCAAAAGCAACAGCCATATAACTAGGTTTTTCTTCTGCAATAATTTTATTCATCATTGAAACAAAGCCAAATAAAGCATTAGTAGGCACCCCTTTAGAGTTCTTCATCATATTGCCAGTATAAGCAGTTGCATAATAACTTCTAAACATTAAGTTATTTCCATCTATTAAAATAAGTTTTTTTACCATCCTTATCACCCTTGTATATATGATACCATTTTAATCAAGAAAAAGCTATAATTTTCCAAAAAATAAAACGGAAAATCAACTTCCGTTTCTATTTTACAAAAAATACTATATAACTTAAGAATGCTAAATATAAAGTTAACACAATCCATCCATTAATCATGTCTTTCTTATGAGATTTATTTTTAATTCCTATAGCCATTGTGGCAAGATAACCACCTACCAAACCACCAATATGAGCACCATTATCAATACCAGAAATCATAAAACCAATTAGTAAGTTAAAGACAATAACAGGTATAATTTGAGTTTTTATAGCATCATTTAAGTAAAGTCTATAGTGATAACCAAAATAAAGTAAAGCTCCCATAAGACCAAATATTGCTCCACTAGCACCCGCAGATACAATATTACTTTCTGTAAAAACTAAAGACATCAAACTAGCACTTATGCTACTTACTAAATATATAAATATAAATTTCCATTTACCAATTAATGCTTCAACGCTTGGTCCAATAACTCTTAAAGAATACATATTGACAAATAAATGTATTAAACCAACATGTAAGAATGCTGAGGTAAGTAATCTCCACACTTCACCACTTTTAACAAGTATTATATTATTAGCACCAAATTTAGCTAAAATATTAGCATCAAAGTTTATGAAATTACCACCATAAATAGCTATAACAAAATACATTACTAAACATATTAAACTAATAACATTCGTAAAAACTATTTTTTTCGGAGCAAATACATCATTAAACTTCTTATTTTCTTCTTCAGTTTTCTCATTTATATCATTAGTTACATTAATTATTAAATCTAGTCCATCATTAGTTTCTAAAAGTTCATCTTTAATTCTTGGAAAAGCTTTGTTTATATCAGGATTTTTTCTAACATCATTAAGACTTTCTACCCCGATAGTTTCTATATTTTTAACATCACATTTATCAACTTTTTTACTAATATCCAAACAAATATTTAAAGCATTTACTTTAAAAGACAACGTTTTTTTCTTTATTTGTTTCATAACATGTTTCATTTTAAATATATCAAATTTATATTGTTCTTCATTTATAACACTATTACAAGTTATTCTTATTATTCTATATGGTCCATCCAAATTTTCTAGCCAAATTTCATCTTTAACTCCTTGAACATGTATCGGAGCATAATTTTCTTTAGTTACAAAATAATGAACTAAACTCATCATAATCTGGTCACTTTTTCGTATTGTTAAATTAGGCATTAAATCCATCTCCCTCGTCATAATATTTTACAATAAATCATATATTTAGTAAAGAGGTGATAACTTTGTTTATCTTTCTTTACATAGTAAGCTTAATACTTATAGTTTGTGTTCTTCTTAAAATAAATAATTTTCATTTATTCGATGATGCCTTAATTTTTTCCAGTTTAACTAATTATTTACTTGTATTTGCACAAAGTTTATTCACGTTTTATTTTGAAAATTATTTATTTTCATTTGTTAGTTCTATTTTACTTATAATTTTTACTATTTTACTTTTATATGATTTTAAAAGAATATTAGGTTATTTACCGATTGCATCTATTTTATATTTATTTATGAATATTTATCTTTTAATTACTACTTTTCTAAATCTTTTATAAAGTTTTCGAACTCTTCTGGCAATTTTGCTTCAAACTCTAGTATTTCACCAGTTATTGGATGCTTAAATTTCAAATAAGCAGAATGAAGGAATTGACCAAATTCTGTACATTTTTTACCCGAATAAACTGGATCATTATGAACTGGATAACCTATATAAGATAAATGTACTCTGATTTGATGTGTTCTTCCTGTTTCAAGTACTAATTTTACTAAAGTATAATCTTTATATTTTTTTAAAACTTCAATATTGGTAATAGCTTTTTTACCATCACTTCTTACTTCCATTTTATCAAAGAACTCTTTGCTTCTGCCAATCGGAGCATCAACTATAGCTTTTTCTTGAGGAAAAACACCATCTAAAAGAGCAATATATTCTCTATGTATTCTTTTATTTTTAAAATCTTCTGCCAATATTTCATGTGCTTTATCATCTTTAGCAACTAACATAAGACCACTCGTATCTTTATCAAGTCTATGAACTATGCCAGGTCTAAAATCTTCACCTTTACTTAAAGTTTTATTATAGTAAAGAAGACCATTAACCAAAGTATTATTAAAGTTTCCTGCTCCAGGGTGCACCACTAAACCACTTGGTTTATTGATAACCATTAAATATTCATCTTCATAAACTATATCTATATCCATTTTAGTGGCTTCTAAATTCATTTCTTTAACAAAACCATCTTTTATTAAAATACTATCATTTTCCTTCACTTTATATGATGGTTTAATAACTTTATTATTTACTAGTATGTAACTTTCTTCGATCATCTTAGTAATTGTTTCTCTACTATAATCTGTTACACTAGCTAAATATTTATCAATTCTTACATCACTTTCATTTGCTTTTATTTCCATGTTTATCTTCTCCCCTATAAATTGCATATATAATAAGAATAAATCCTACTACTATCGCAGTATCTGCTAAATTAAATACTGGAAATTCATATCCACCAATATAAAATTTCAAATAATCAATAACATAACCAAATCTAATTCTATCACACAAGTTGCCTAAAAGTCCCCCATAAACTAGACCAAATGCTAAAAGGTTTCTTTTACTTTCTTTAAAACTTTTTTGATATATTATTAAAAATACTAAAGAAATAATAGCAATTACAATTAGTAAAATTCTAGCACCTTCAAAAGTACTCCATGCAGCACCATCGTTATAAACTTTAGTTAAATAAAAAAATCCCGGAATAATGCTTTTTAAAATTCCATAATAAAATGACTTATCAACTATATATTTAATAAGTATATCAAATAAAAAAACAATAATAGCAATAATCAAACTTTTTTTCTTCATGCTATTATTGTAACATATTTTTTACTTATTTACTAGTATACAATCAGTACCTATTTTTGTTATATCTGCAAAAGTAAAACTAATTTCACTATTTTTTAGTACTTTTCTAAATAATTTTTTATTCTCAGCAACTAGACTTATGACTTTACCTGTACTATCAACCTCAGCATCAACTATTCTCCCTAAATTTATACCAGTTTTTACACTAATTATATCTTTATTTTGAAGTTCACTTAAATACACTTTTGTTCACCACTAAATTATATGCTTTATTTAATTAATTTACGAACATTTATAATCGCACTTTTTTCAAGCCTTGAAACTTGGGCTTGACTAATTCCCATTTCATCTGCAATCTCCATTTGTGTTTTACCAATCATAAACCTTTGGAGCAATATATCTTTTTCTCTTTCTTTAATTTTTAAAAGCGCTCTTCTTAAAGATATAATCATATCTTTATCACTATTTTTATCTTTAGTATCAGCAAGTTGGTCAAATAAATAAATGGTATCTCCCCCATCATTATAAATTGGTTCAAATATTGAAGCCGGGTCTTTCATGGCATCCATAGCATAACCAATTAAATATTCATCAATTCCAAGTTCTTTAGAAATAACTAATGCTGGTGGTTCGACGCCATAATCACTTATATATTTTTCTTTAAACTTAATAATTTGATAAGCTAAATCTTTTGTACTTCGACTTACCCTAACTGCAGTATTATCTCTGATATATCTTTTTATTTCTCCGATAATTAGGGGCACCGCATATGTAGATAACTTAAGGCCATAAGATAAATCAAAATTATCAATTGCTTTAATAAGACCAATAACACCAACTTGAAATAAGTCATCTAAATTAACATTACCTTTATTAAAAGTTCTAAGTACACTTAAAACAAGTTTTAAATTGCCATTTATAAGTCTATCTTTAGCATCTAAATTACCATTTTGATATTCTACAAACAATTTAGTCATTTCTTCATTGCTTAAAACTTCTATTTCACTTGTATTAATACCAGTTATATCAACTTTATATTTTGCCATATTTAAGTCCTTTCCCCTTATTTATGGCTTACTTTTTTATAATTTATACATTAATCTTGAAAAAACAATCAAGTATTTCTAGCATTTCTTCTGCTATACCTTCCACATCACCACAAGTATTAATATTATCATTTATTACACATTTAACTATATCAAGAGGCACATATCTTAAACTAAAATTACCATCTAACTCTTCATCAGTATAATTTGTATTTTTTAAAATAGGTACTCTATCATCTTTTATTACATAATAATAAATTAATAACTTAGTATTTATTCCATTACTTGGATAATTTTTAAAATATTTTTTTAAAACTGCAAAAGCCTCTAAATTTTCGGTATCAAAAACAAGACCTGTTTCTTCTTCAAGTTCTCTTTTTAAAGCAGGAAGTAATGCCTCATTATTTTCCACATGCCCTCCAGGAAATTGATATTCACAAAAAGAATGTCCAAGTAAAATTCTATTATCACTTGTTATAATTAAAGCTTTAACTCTAGTAATTATATTATTTATCTCTTCTTCACTTATATTGCTTTTATTTTTAACTATTTCTATCATTTTAACTTCACCTCTTCTATTCTACCAAATATGACAAATTTTTACAAATTTTATTGTAATAAATATTAATTTTTGATAATATATAAATAGAAAGGAGCTTAAAAAATATGCAAGATTATGATTATTTACTTGGTGAAACAACAAATACTGTAAATAAAGTTGCTGGAACTGCAGTATGGACAGTTATAGCATTTATTATAGCTATAGCAGCAGGTATTATGATTTACTTTATGTTTGTTAAAGATAATAAACCTGTAAGTGAAAAATTACAAAAACTAAAAGATTTATTAGACTTTAAAACTATGCTTATTGAACCTATTTTAAAAATAGTTTACATAATTGCTACAGTATTTATTATTTTGTTCTCATTTGGTTTAATATCACTTAACTTTGTATCATTCTTAATGGTTCTAATACTTGGACCTATTGCAATAAGAATTGTTTATGAACTTATGATGATTAATATTATGATTTGGAAAAATACAAAAGAAATAAATGATAATATTAAAGCCAAAAATAATGTATTACCAAAAAGTACAAAAACAACTAATAAAGTTGAAAAAGAAGAAAAATAATTTGTAAAAACCTCATTTCATTTAAGAAACGAGGTTTTAATTTATTATTTAAAATGGCATATTTCCACTAGACATTTTCTTCATCATATCTTTCATCATTTCAAATTGTTTTAAAAGTCTATTTACTTCTTCAACACTTCTACCACTACCTTTAGCAATTCTTTGTTTACGAGATGCTTTTAGTATTTCCGGTTTTTTTCTTTCTTCTGGTGTCATTGACTGAAGTATAGCTTCAACATGTGCTAAATCTTTTGGATCAATTGAAACATTATTAAGTCCCATTTTACGTGCCTGAGGAAGCATTTTTAAAATATTTTCAAGTGGTCCAAGTTTTTTAATTTGTTTTAAATTATTTAAAAAGTCATTTAAATCATAAGTGCCTTTTTTCATTTTTTTAGCTTGCTCTTTGGCTTCATCTTCATCAATTACATCTTCAACTTTGCTAACTATTTCAAGAATATCTCCCATATCTAGGATACGTTCTGCCATTCTTTCAGGATAAAATTCACTTAACCCATCCATTTTTTCACTAGTACCTACAAACTTAATAGGTATATGTGTTAAGTGTCTAACTGACAAGGCAACACCACCTTTAGTATTACCATCAAGTTTAGTTAAAATACATCCTGTTAAACTAAGTGCTTCATTAAATCCTGTAATAACATTAATAGAATCTTGCCCCATTGAGCCATCTATAACAAGTATTTTTTCATGAGGATGCACAAGACTATCTACATCTTTTAACTCTTGCATTAGTTCTTCATCTATTTGAAGTCTACCTGCAGTATCTATTATTATGTAATCATTTTTATTATTGCTTGCATATTCCAAAGCATCACTAACTATTTTAGTAACAGAAGCATCTTCACTAAATACATCAACATTTAACTCTTTACCAATAGTTTTAAGTTGTTCAACTGCAGCAGGTCTATAAATATCTGCAGCAACAAGTAATGGATTTTTACTAAATTTCTTTCTTAAATAATTTGCTAGTTTACCAGCAGTTGTAGTTTTTCCACTACCTTGAAGCCCAACAAGCATTAAAATTGTTGGTTTTTTTAAAGTTTCCAAAGGAACATAATCTCCCCCAAGTAAAGAAACAAGTTCATCTTTAACAATCTTTAAGAAAACTTCATCAGGTTTTAAACTTTTCCCTACTTCTGCATCAAGGGCTTTTTCTTTAACATCACTAACGAACTCTTTAACAACTTGATAATTAACATCAGCTTCTAAAAGAGCAATTCTAATTTCTCTAGTTGCATCACTTATATTTTCTTCTGTAATTTTCCCCATGCCTTTAATATTTTTTAAGGCATTACTAATTCTATCTCCCATGTATTCAAACATATTATCACTTCCTTATGTATATAGAAAATATTACTATAATTTTCATTTAAAATCAACTAATTTCACATTTTTCGAAGGAATGTTAACCCAAAACTTCACTTTTTTTGAACGAATAATGTTTTACAACTTTTCTTTTAAGTGTTATACTTATGACAAGGTGATAACATGGCAAAGAGAAAAAAGATGAAAAAAGGACCAATTAAATTTATACTAGCATTAGTATTTTTAGGTTTAATATTTGGAACTACTTTCTATATTTATCAAAACAAAGGTGATAATGCAGAAAAAGTATCAAGTCAAATAGATAAATTAATGTCTAAAAACAATATAAACAAAAATGATTATTCTAAAACTTTAGAATATGTTCTTCTCAATAATATTTATGATGAAAAATATTTAAAGGAATACAAAGATATAAAATTTAATAAACAAAGTAATTTTGAAGAAGTACTTACTACTTTTCTTCCCAAAGGTTATTCTGGTAAAGAAATAAATTATATATTTAATTTAAGTAATAAAAATATAGAAATATTAAAAAAGCAAGATTACGTTGATATAACAAATTACTATAAATTCAAAAACTTTGATGTCAGCAAAATAAGTAGATATAATACTTATAAAGAAAAAGAAAAAGTTAGCTATGAAGATGCTGTAACCAGAGTTAATCTGAAACTAGACTTACCCGTTTATACAGATACAAAAGAAGTTAAAGATGCTGATAGCTTACTTGTTTTAGTAAACAAATATAATCATTTACCTAAAAATTATAAACCAAAAGATTTAACATATGTTGATGGAGCTTATGGAAATAAAGTTCCAATGCGCTTAGTCATTAAAGATGGATTTGAAAAGCTTCAAAAAGCTGCTAAAGATGAATTAAATATTAACTTAATGCCCACAACAGCATTTCGTGATGAATCATTTCAAACAACATTATACAATAAATATGTTGCTAAAGAAGGAGTAACTAAAGCCGATACTTATTCTGCAAGACCTAGTTATTCGGAACATCAAACTGGACTTTCAATTGATTTAAAAAATACTGTTCTATCAAATATTAGACTTACAGAAGAAAATTATACATGGCTAGAAAATAATGCTTACAAATATGGATTTATTATTAGATTTCCAGAAAATAAAGAAAACATAACCCTATATCAATTTGAAAATTGGCATATACGTTATGTTGGCACTGATGCTGCTAAAATTATTTATGATAATAAATTAACTTTGGAAGAATATATTGATCTATATGAAACTGAATATTAAAATTATTCAGTTTTTTTCAAATTAAGTCGTATTTTAACATTTCTTAACAATAGTATCTACATATATACTTTACTACTTCTTCTCTTCTACCATAATAACTTTATAACCTTAATCTAACCCCATAATTTTTCTTAGTTCATTTACCAAAAAACAACATCTTTCTACATCTATTATCCCATATAAAAAGAGATGATTAAATAGTATTGTCATCTCCCCACTGAATTTGGAAGAGCCGACTTTATCATCTCTCTTTACATGTTTCTAAATATTAAGCAATTATTTTGCACAATTTTGCTTTTTTGTTGATAACTTGACGCCGCTGTCTCTCCTCACACAAACCGCGAGACTCGGCAGTAGGGTTCTTCCACCACGCCAATTTCTTCACTTCGCATTTATTTTGCACCACGCCTGACCTAGCACGCGGTAGCGCTCTGGCAGGCATGTCCGATCCTAGTTTACCAAAATCGGATCAGTGGCAGAGCCACTTCCCGATGCATAGTTCACAGAAGATGAGAGACTGAAGACTGGCCGCACCGCAGACGCACGGTTGCCAGCATTGTTGTGGCGCACGTAGCCGGTGTCACGCACATTGAACGCATTGTTCGAATTGTCCGCAGTACGGGAAATACTCCATTCATTAAGCCCCATATACATCCAATTGACACTTGTAGCTGCTCTATAATCTGTTGTTGCACTTCCATTACCAACTAATGTCCACTTATCTTGTGGTGCTGCATACATATAGTCACTTACATACATTAATCCTATTTTTGCACTATATTCTGTTTTATTATCTTGACTATTTGTTGTTACTGGATTATTAATTTCATTTTGATATGCTGTTTTAGCTGGTTGTGTTCCTATATTTGCCCACGTATTTCCTCCAACCTTCCATGTTGTTTCTGCTATTTTAGCCGCCCAATCAGCTCCTATAGTTGTTATGAAGTTTTTATTTAGATTTGTTTTATTTAAATTTGATAAACTCCATGTATTTTGATTAGACTTATTCCAATTATATGCTGCAACATTAGCTAAATTGTTACCTTTATAAGCTGAATTATCCCAATTATTTGCAGTATACATCTTGCTGTAATCTCCATCTGTACCTAATAATGCACTTGTTGCATAATCATATTTGATTAATTTTACTTTATCTCCAAATACTCCGATTATTCTATATAGATTATCTGTTGGGCATGGTGTTACGTTTGATCCAAAACATACATAGTTATTTACTTGATCACTTGCTCCAGCATATCTGTATGAATTATCTCCTGCTCCATTTGGTAATTCTGCAACATGATGATATAGTGTTTCATCTATTCCATCCATTGCAGTTATACATGAACTTAAACTTTGTCCATTTTTACATATATTTGCTACTGTTTGAACTATTTTTTCTTTTTGGATCATAACCTTTGCACTTAACCCACTAGATGCATTTGCTGTTTGATCTCCTTCATAGTTTACAAATGTAAGCTTAAGTGTATAT
>ERZ779643.1613-NODE-1613-length-14783-cov-2.950638_pt1 | contig 14783 bp, 14 predicted proteins | sample MGYA00511564_ERZ779643 | MGnify/ENA primary metagenome ERZ779643 (study PRJEB29588, sample SAMEA2147114) | human gut metagenome | biome: human gut; feature: human-associated habitat; material: faeces | place: Denmark | collected 2008/2010 ... | reverse complement strand
CGGCTTTTTCGAGAGCGTCCGCCGCCCGCATGGTCTCTTCGTATCCGAACATACAAATTTAATATGCGCGGGCAGCGTTATTTGTGATAGGGCAGCCCTTCCGTTATTGAAAAAGCCCTGTAAATCTGTTCGCACAGCACCAGTCGCATGAGCTGGTGGGGAAAGGTGATTTTGCCGAAAGACAGCCTTATATCGGCGCGGCGACGCACTCTCTCGTCCACGCCCGCGCTGCCGCCGATGACAAACGTAACCGACGAAAAGCGGCAGTAGGCTTCGTCCAGCGTGCGCGACAACTGTTCGCTGGACATCATCACGCCTTCTATATCCATCAGAATATTAAAGCCCGACATTCTGCCCAGCAACTCGTCGCTTTCGCGCCGCACTTCATCCGGCGGCGGAAAATCCTTCAACTCCGTAAATTCCAGTCGGGCAAAGCGTGAGATGCGCCGGGAATACTCTTCGATGCCCTCGCGGAGATAGCTCTCCTTTATTTTACCCACGCACAGAACGTTGACTTTTTTCACTAGTAAAGTCCCCAGATAAACGTAAACACGGTGTACACCGCCGTAACGGCTATCGCTCCGAAGTAGCACACCTTTTCGCGGTTGGACATGACGTACTTCACGTCGCCGGTATTCCAGTAACACGCCACATTGTTAAGATATTTTGCGTCGCCCGTCTTTAAATATTCGGCGTAGTTGCCGGTGTAGTATTTTCCGTAAATTCTGTTGATGTAATACAGCAGCACTACCAGCAGCGCGACAGAGACGGCCAATACCAAAAAGTTGAAAAGCGCCGAAGATGTGACAAGATTGATGATAAACGTAAACGGGTCGGATTGCAGATAAGTCGTGGCGAAATTCATGATAACGGATATGAAATTGTTGGTAAAGTGCACAATCGCCGCCGGGATTATCGAACGCGTTTTTAGCACGAGATAGGTAAGCAGCATACCCATAAGCGCCGTATAAAAGGTCTGCGTTATATACTGGTGGAACAGTCCGAAGGCAATTCCGCCGATAAGTATCGTCGCGGTCTCCGAAAAACAGCTGCGCATCGCGCTTAAAAATATGCCGCGGTTGGTAAATTCTTCGCATATTGCCGGCAATACCGCCGTCAACAAAATCATGAGCAGTAAATGCCACAGCTGGAATTTATCCGGCATGGGCGACGAACTGGATATATCGTAGCCGAACATTGCCAGCATTGTCTGCCAGACGGTGCTTACGTACATTGTAAGTATTACCGCCACTATGCCCAACAGAAAGCTGAGAATATAAATGCGCGCGTCGGTGCGGCGCACATTGCTCATATAAAGCACTTCTTTGGTCGATTTTTTTAAGTAAAACTTATATATCAGGAAGGGGATGACAAGCAGCGCGAGTATCTGCACCATGAAATCGAAAATTACGGTAGATACCAGGTCTTCCGTAAATTCGTCCAGCGCGGGGAAAAGGTCCATGATGTACGGAAGAACAAGTCTTGCCAGCAAAAGACATGCCGCCACTTCCAACATGACCATGCCGGCGGCAAACACCGTCTTTTGTTTGTCTTTTTGAAATTCTTCAAGTTTCATCTTATATGCTCCCTATAAAATTAAATATCCACATACAGCCGCATATTACAAGCGCCACTATGCGCGCGATAAAGCCGATATCGCGTTGTTTTTTTTCGCCGTCTTTTGTCATGCCGCCGAATTCAAAAGCGGTTTTATACGGTTTGCCCAAAAAATATATAGCCGCGGCGCCGGCAACCGCCAATATTATTGTAACGGGTATCGAAACGGCGATATTGTTTGTCAAAACGCTTATGCTGCCTTCCGCCGGTTGCAACAAGGGCACGTTTACCAGCGACAGGACTATCGCGACGGCGTTATTGACGGCGTGTATCAGTATGGGGCACGCAATGTTGCCCGTCTTTATAAAGACGTACGCGCACACCGCTCCCAAAAAAAACTGATACACCGTCTGCTGCGGACTCATGTGCATAAGCGCGAAAAACAAGCCGCTTAAAGCCACCGTCGCCCACATTCCGCGACTTTTGCAAAGGTCGCCTATAAGCGCGTTGCGGAATATGGTCTCTTCTATGACGGGAGCCAGCGCCACCGTCACGACTACGGCGAGAATAATGTCGGTTACGCCGTCTATTGTAAGCGAAGACAGCTTGTACCCCACCGCGTCGAGCAGCAGAGCAAACCACTCGCCCAGCCACGAAAAGCAGGCAAGGCACAGCGCCGCGGCCGCCACTGCAAACGCAATGTCCGCCGCCCATGCGGAAGCCTTCTTTTCGGGCAAAGGCAATAGCCGCGGCCGCACGAACAAAATCGCCGCCAGAAAAGCGCCCTGCAGCGCCATCATCGCCAAAAGGTTTATCGTCGGATAATACGGCACTTCCTCCGCCGAGGAATATCCTCCGTATATCATTATTGCCGACAATACCAACGAAAAAACTATCTGTACCGCCAGATTGAAAACCATGGCAAACAAGTAAGTTTTTCCGCCCGACGCGTCGGATTTGTCACGCAAGTTCATCATCATACAATCTCATACATGGCGGACAGACTGTTTTGCTCCGCCACTTCCACCTTGATGTCCTTTCCTTCGGTATAACCGCGCAGTTCGAGCTGCTTTTTTGTCGTCTCGAAAGCCAGCTCCGGGCAGTTGTTTTCCTGCGAAAGGTGCGCCAAAATGACCTGCTTTGTGCCCGACGCCGCCAAAAGACACACGGCTGTGGCGCACTCGTCGTTGGACAGATGCCCGTGCGAAGACAAGATGCGTTTTTTTAAAAACGCCGAATATTTGGCGTTGCGGCGCAGCATTTCCACATCGTGATTGCTTTCCAGCACCACCAGATCGCTGCCTGTGATGGCGCGCAGCACCTTTGGCGTGACCTTTCCTATGTCCGTCACCGCCGACAGGCTTTTTCCCGCCGCCGACAGCGTGTAGCCTACGCACGGCACGTCGTGACTGACGGCAAAGGGCGACACGGTAAACTGTCCTACAAAAAAATCTTCTTCGCCGAAAAAGATATAGTTGCCGCGGCTAATGTCGCACGCCCTTGACAATCCGCCGCGCGATTTTTCGGACGCATACACGCAAACGGGATATTTTTTCGTTAGCGCGTCCAGCGTCTTTATGTGGTCGGAATGTTCGTGCGTTATAAGTACGGAAAGCGACTCCGGGGCAATGCCCATCGCAGAAATAAATTTTTCTATCCGTCTTATCGGCAGACCTGCGTCAATGAGAATATGGGTCTTGTCATAACCTACATATATGCAATTGCCTTTACTGCCGCTTCCAAGCACGCACAACCTTATACACATACATTGATTATACAATAATTGCCGCCAAAATGCAAACATTTTTTCTCAAAGACTCAAATAAACGCAATTTGCCGTCATCGGCGCACGCCTTTATCGGCTTTTTAACGCGTCAAACGCTTGCGTCAGACGGTCCGCGGTTTACCTCAAAGTGTTTTTAAATAAATTTCACCGAATTTGCAAAAATTTTCAAAATTTTTCCACTTGCTATTGACATATCGATTGTCTCGCGATATAATATAAGTACAAATAGCAAAATTAATGCGGAGGAAATAAATATGAAAATAAAAAGATTTATGTTGGCGTTACTTATCATCAGTATATGCGCATTTACTTTTACCGCATTAGGCAACACTACTTATGTCGAAGCCTCTGATGACAGTTCTTCGTCCGCTTTGCAGGACAGCATTGTGGATCCGTCTTATGAACAATATTATAATGATAATTTAGAAAAATGGCTCAGTAAATATAATTGTTATGCCTTCGCACTTAATAGATTCCATATTGCGCAAAGTCCAAATGGTCAGGGGTATAATATAGGCAATTTCTGTGGTATAGATTATAATGAACTAACAACTATCGATCAATACCTTGATACAATCGAAAAAGATATGTTGGCACTACATTTTTCCGACATTTCTTTTAGCACAACATTACCAACAAATATACAAAGCGATGAAACTTTACTTTGTGTCCGCCTCGCAATAGATTCCAATGATAATATTACTGATTATCATTTTATGCGCTATGATAAAGACACAAATGTTTGGAAACATAAGCCCGGGGCCTCAAAAATACTTATTTATAATTATGAACCATCAAACGACAGGCTATGGTCGTCAGAGGGCATTGATATATTTGACATATATATAGGAAAAGATGATGTGGTTTATAATAGTCCTATATATTACATAAAATATACTGACCCGTTTGAATATAATGTTCTTACTAACAACTATGTAATAGACTCGTATGAAGACTTAAACAATATACGTTATTTCCCTAATAAAGGCTGGGAATTTTCGGCAAGCGTCTCTATTTCAAACACTGAAACTTGGGAACCTATAGAAAACTTCAGTGGTAATATTTATGGAAACGGATATACGGTAAGCGGATTAAAATTCAAAGGCAACAAAATAGGAAAATACGGTTTTATCTTAACCAATCAAGGACAGATACACGATTTAAACTTTATCAACTCTTATATCAATATCACTGGTAATGTAGATTTATCAAAAACAATAACAGTCGGAGTTATAGCTGCCGAAAATAATGGTGAAATTAGACGATGTAATGTCGGCAACATACAATATTATGCCGAAATTACAATTATGTCGAGCGTAAGATCATATGTAGGCGCAATTTGTGGTATCAATAGACACAATGGTACAGACGGAACGATAAACAACTGCCACGTAACAAATTTTCATGCCGCACTCGCCGGTGATTTAGGCGGTATTTGCGGAATCAATGATTACAATTCTACTGTCACCAACTGTTCCGTTTCGTCGTCCGGCCTTAGCTTATATTATGGTACAGCAGGCGGTATTGCCGCCACTAACTATGGAGTAGTTGAGAATAGCGCTTTATACTCAACTGAAATCAGTTGTTATAACGGTTTCCCCGATCTTCTCCCGTCTTACTATCCTGCATACCACTACGCTTATGTCGGCGGTATTTCAGGCTTAAACATTATGCCATTGGAAGCAACAGATTCCTATGTCCTAAAAGTCAAAGCATGCAGTGTTTCCAACTCGAAACTAATATGTGCCAGCGATTATGTGGATGCTGACCATGGCGGAAGATCATTTGCACCCGAAATGGGCTTGATTTCAGGACTATCGTATAGCAACTATTTGCAAAATAATACCTATTCTAACTCATCGGTTTCAGGACCTAATCTTACTACTCTTACATGGAAAGGAGGCTTTTTAAATCTCCAAACTTATTCTTGGAATCAAGCGCAATATATAGGAAACAGGCCTATTGGTCGTGAAATGTAATTATTAGGAGATTTTTTATGAAAACAAAGAAAATTATATTATCATTATTGATAATTATTTTATGCTTTGCAACACTAACATTTGCTGCCTGCGGCGATAACAAAGTCGATAAAGAAAAACAGCTGCAAATAGAAATGCAAAATTTGAAAGACGGCTTTATCAAAGACCTGACTGCCTATCCCTCCACCCTTGACAATCCGCAATTAATGTCCATCTTTTATCAGGACATAATTGATGATTTTATAACTAAAATCGACGCGGCTACCTCTATGGAACAGCTAAGGGATATTCAGTATGACATTTCGGTTTTCATGAGAAGTAATGGAAATTATATTAACGACAGACTCTCATTTACATTTTATCAGGATATATTTTCCGATTTCGACATATCCGGCACATATGAAGATAAGCCGTTTTATATGCATTTGGACCTTTCGGGACCATTATCTGCTCAGATTTCATTAGGCAATAAAACCGCTTATTATTATGCCGAAGATCCGGAGCTTGTAGTAAAACAAATGGTTATAACAAACAATGACGTAAGCGGGTCGGAAGATTTCCAGCCGGTGGCGCGCTTAGGCAACTCCGGTTATCAGTATGCATTTACGAAAAATACTACCCACTATGCTTTTATAATAACTAAAGGCGAAGAAGTCGTGGGCATACACTTGCAAACTATGATTTTATTCTTTGGCCAGGAAGAGAATTTCAATAAGACGAACAAATTTCTTGCCAGCGGAATTTTTGAAACTCCCATGACGGAAGAGCAAGCAAAAAATTATATTCAGACAATAATCGACGGCAAGACGCCTTCTCCGGACATCAAACTTATTCCAAATAATGCAGCCTTTAGCTTTAACATGGAGGAGACACATTTGCAGTTTTTTGTTGTTGCCGAAAACGACACGCAAAGATTTGGTTACAACATCAATAAAGAGACGGGAGACAAACGCTTTATCCTCTCCGTTTACAGCGACACCGCGTTTACCACCGACGAAAACGGCGCTCCCGTAAACCAAATTACTCTTGAAAACGGCGATACAGTCGAAATAAGGGCCGACTTCCCCGGCGATGAGTATATCATAGTGACAACATCATGCGATATCGATTATAACTATACTGGAACGACCAACAGAACCTTTATTTTCCAAATGCAGCCGCTGGACGAGAATATATATTCCGGCTCCGGCAGGCAGCTGAATCTTATTGCATCGTGCGATATACATTTTAGATTGCCGTTTGTTGAAAAGACCGAACACGACACCACCTTTGCGCTTGCCGTAGGAAAATACCTGGTCAATCAGCTAAAAAGCGGCGTTTCGCCCGAAAACCTGACAATAGGTTAAAACCGCGATTGTTCTATGCTTCGCCGCGCCCTTTGCGGCAACTCCGTCCCCCTACTGCAATGATTTTTGCTCTACATGAATACTAAAATAAAAGGCTCCGCACTTTTAAAGCGCAGAGCCTTTTTTAATGATTTACGTTATTTTATATCGGTTTTTAGCACCGAAATGGCGTCCGAAATAGTCTTTTCGTATGCCTGTTTGCCATACTTATCAACTTCGGCTTTGTTTTTTTCGCCGTGCGTAAGACAACCTGCTCCGCCTATGCATCCGCCCACGCACGCCATGCCTTCAATAAAGTTGGCGTCCAGCATGTTTTTGCTCTTTTTGAGCAGCGCTATGCGGCACTCTTCTATTCCGTCGCACGAACAGGCTTTAAGCTGAAAATCGGTAAGGCCTTGTTCTTTAAGTCCTTCGGCAACGGCGTCGGCTAGTCCACCACAGCGGGCGAATATTCTGCCAAAGTACGATGCATTGTCCAAAACGCCCTCTTCAAGCGTGGTAATATCTATATCCTTGCTGTCGAAAAGCGCCTGCAATTCTTCAAAGGTGATTGCTTCATCCACGTACGGCTTGACGCTGTCTTTTCTTACTTCGCCTTTTTTCGCCGTGCACGGTCCGATGAATACAATGCGGCAGTTTTCTTCGTGTTCCTTAATGTACTTGGAAATAGTGGCCATGGGCGAAAGATTGTGCGAAACATAGGGCGTCATCTGCGGGAAAGCCTTTTCGATATAGCTGACAAATGCGGGACAGCATGAACTGGTCAAAAAGCCCTTCTCGGCCAATTCTTTCGACTCGGCCTGAGCTACCATGTCCGCGCCCAGCGCCGCCTCGATGACGGTGTGGAATCCCAGCTTTTTGAGGCCGGTAACCACCTGCCCGAGTTTGGCATACGTAAACTGACTGGATATGGAAGGAGCTACCACCGCGTACGTCTTGATGGACTTATCCTGCTGGCTCTTTTTGAGAATGTCGATGACGTTGAGAATATACGACTTGTCGCTTATCGCGCCGAACGGACACTGATAGACGCACGCTCCGCAGGCAATGCACTTGTTGTTGTCTATTACCGCCTGCTTCTCGTCGCCGACGGAAATTGCCTTGATTTTGCAGGCGCTCTCGCAGGGGCGCTTGTAGTTGTGAATGGCGCTGTAAGGACAAACCTTCGAACAGGCTCCGCATTCCTTGCACTTGGTTTTATCGATATGCGCGACGTGGTTTTGGTCAAACGTAATGGCGCCGAAACGGCAGGCGTCCTCGCAGCGGTGAGCAAGACAGCCGCGGCAGGAATTTGTAACCTCATACCCGCCCATGGGGCATTCGTCGCAGGCGATATCTATGACTTCTATTACGTTGGGATTGGATTTGTTGCCGCCCATCGCAAGTTTGACGCGCTCGGCGAGAATGGCGCGCTCTTTGTAAACGCAGCACCGCATGGTGGGAATTTTGCCCGGAACAATTATGTTGGGAATATTGATGGCGTTTTCCACCAAAGTGTCGTTCCATGCCTGACGCGCCACTTCGCGCAGCACTTTATACTTCAAATATTGTACTTTTGTATCAAATTTTCTCATAATGCATCCTTAAAAATAACTTACTTTGATTTTTTTGCCCATCTGTTTAAGACATTTGGACAATTGTTCGACAAGGTTCATTTTAATATTGAAATTTATGGGCAAATCAGGGTTCTGGTGCGCGGGATTGATGGCTTTTCCGACATAAAAGTTGATATCGGTGGCCTCTTCAAACAACATTCTGCTTATAAGCGACGCTCCGTCGTGCCCCATGCTCCACTTTTCGTACAGTTTGTTTTCGTTTAGCGTGTCCTGAGCGTATTCGACCACTCTGTTCATGGTGATGACGCCCTCCGTCACCAAATCGACGCCTTCGATTTCGGCAATGGGCGGAATATCGCTCTTTTCAAAATTAAGGCTGGTCTTTACGGGTTTACCGAGATATCTGGCGGCTATCGAAGATGTGGTACCGCCGCAGACGATATGTTTGCCCTCCTTTGAAAAGAACAGCGACATCATCCGGTTGGCGTCGTCGGGATTGGAAGGCGGTCCGAACAAAATGTTCATGGGTTCACGTCGCCGCACCTTTACAACGCACGCCGTCGCGTCGTCGCCGGGCTTGCCGGCGTACAGGCGCTGCACTTCGTCGATGAGAATGGTGGACAGCGTTTTTGCGGTATATCCGACGTACACCTGCCCCAACATAAACGAAGCGATTTCGTCCCGTTTCCAGCCGAAGTTGTATTTAAGACCCATGCCGGCGTGCGGACAGCCGTCGCTCATCGCTATGATAAAATCGCCGTCGCGCAAATCGAACTGCGATTTGTACACTTTTTTTCCCACGATGTTCATCTCCATGCGCTGGCACTTGTACTCTTCGCCGTCGCGCAGAATGATGACCTGCGGGTTGTCGTATTCTATAATTTCGGCAGTGCGGCTGTCGACAATGTGCACTATCGTAAACGTCGAATATGCCACTCCTCGCGTAGAACATATGGGAAGCGTTGCGACAATGGTCTCGACGCAATCTTCCAAAGACAGTCCTTCCGCCATCATGGTCGATATTATCTTGGCGGTCAGCGTCGACAAAATGCTGGCCTTTACGCCGCTGCCCAAGCCGTCGGCAAGCACGATGACCTGCGAATTTTCGCCCTGATCCACCACGTCCACATGGTCGCCGCACAGCTGCTCGCCGTAATGATTTATGCTTTTCCAGCCGATGTCAACGCACAGATCATTCATCGGTTATAGACTCCTTGAGCTTTGTCAATGCGATTTTGGTTTCGGCGGCGGTTTCACCGAGAAGCGAGGCTATTTCCTGCACTATCCGCATTTGCTTATCCACGACTTTGTCCGCCACTTCCACGGTCTGCCGCGAAATGCTTTCCTTCTTGGCGCGCTCGTTTTCCTCATCGGTAATGTCGCGCATAATGCATATAAGCAAGTGGTATGTCTCGTCGTAAATTACGGTCTGTTCGACATATTTTTTGTACTCGGCAAGATAGGTTCTTTCGTCGCGAACGCTGCGTTTTGTTCGCAGAACGCGCATGAATATTTCCGTATCCAGTATGCGCACCACTTCCTCGCCCAATACGTCGGACGCCGAACGTATATTCATAATCTTCCGCGCGGCGGCGTTTATCTGCTGCACTTCGAGATTTTCGTTGAGCACAATAAGTCCGTTGGGCGTATTGTTGACAATACAGTCGGAAAAACTCTCCGCTCTTTCCTTCAAGAAGGGCAGACACATGGATATTTCCGCCTTGCCCTGGAATATAGCCACCGCTTTTTCGCGACAGGTATCGTATCCGCAGGAGCCGCAATTCAGTTCGTCCTCGGGACGGGTTTTGCCCATCTTTTTGAGAATTTCCTGTATTTCCAATTCGGAAGGAACCGCCGCTTTCTTTTCTATTACCGAAAAGTTTTTTTCCAGCTGACTGTGGGTGGGCTGCGCCACCTTGAAATCGTGCTTTCCGGCATAGTTAGACACCGCCGCATAGTTTTGTATGGGCGAATTTCTGTATTTTTCCATGACGGGTCCGCCTACGCAGCTGCCAACGCACGCCGACATTTCGATAAAACATTTGTGAACCGTGCCGCTTGCGATGTTTTTTAGCGCCGCAATGCAGTTTTCCACTCCGTCCACCGCCATATAGGTGTAGTCCGACAGCTTTTCCATGGTTTTGAGTATTCCGCCCGTCGTGGGGAAAAACCTGGCGCGGCTGTAATCGTCGTTGTCGCAGTCCTTTTCTATCGTAACGTCCTTTTCCTGCATCCATTTGGCAAGATCTTCGTATGTAAGCACGGCGTCGACCAGCCCTTTATAATGTTCCGCCTCGTCCTTTTTTGCTACGCACGGTCCGATAAACACTACTTTTGCGTCGGGAAAACGCTGCTTGATGTTTTGGGCGTGCGCCTGCATGGGCGACATTATGTCGGCAAGATACGGAAGCTGCTGCGGAAAATACTTCTGTATGAGCAGGTTTACCGAGTGGCAGCACGACGAAATAATGATATCGTGGTCTTTTTCCGCCAGCATTTTTTCGTATTCGGTCTTGACGATGGACGCGCCTATCGCCGTCTCCTCAACGTCTGTAAAGCCCAGCTTTTTTAGCGCGCTTCTCATGCCGGCAATACCCGCTCCGTCGTAATTCGCGATAAACGACGGGGCTATGCTGGCATAAACGGGAGCGCCCGACTGGATGAGCACTTTCGCCTTTTCCGTTTCGCTGGCAATCTGTTTCGCGTTTTGCGGACACACGACAAAACACTGTCCGCACAAAATACATTCGTCTTCTATTATGTGCGCCTGATTGGCGGAAAAACGTATAGACTTGACGGGGCAATGCCTTATACATTTATAACAGTTTTTGCAATTGGATTTTTTTAGCGTAAGACAACTTGTCATATCTGCCTCCTTTGAGCCGACGCGTTAGCGCTGAGCGGCTAAGCGGCTCATTACGTTTTCCGTCCAGAATTTTTCGAAATTTTCCTTTGTAATGCCCGTATATACGTCGTCGTCAACGGTGACTGTGACGCCGATACGGTTGCACTTGCCTGCGCAAAAACTGCCCACAAGCACGATTTCGCCGTCCAGCTTGCCTTCGCTCACCTTTTTTTCCATCATTTCGACGATCTCGGACGCGCCTTTTATAAAGCACGAACTGCCGACGCATACTTTGACCACTACCATTTTTATGCCCTCGCGAGTATCTGTTTGTTAAAAAATTCTTCGACGGTATCGGGGCTTACCGAAAAGAACTCGTCGTTTACGGTTACGCAAACGCCTTCCTGGCATCTGCCCATACAAAAGGTGCCGCTAAGGTCCACTTTATCGCCCAGTTTGTTTTCGCCTATCAGGTACTGCAGATTTTCGACAACCTGGCGGGCGCCTTTGATATGGCACGAACTACCGATACATACTTTGATTTTCAACATATATTTCTCTCCTTAAGTAATAGAATTTTTAGCTTGTCAATCATAATCCACGACGTTTATCCACGTCATGAGAAATTCGCGTTGGTTTGCATTGCCCTTAGTGAGCTGCGAGGCCGCCACTATCGGCATCCACTTTTGAATATAACCTTTTTCCGTACCGCTTTTTTTACAGTACAAATCGAGATATTCGTCCGCTCCGCTTATGTCGCCGCTAAGCCAAAACACCAGATATGTGCGCGCCACGTCCGCCGAAGCATTGCCTATGGTGGCGTGCGACCAGTCGATGACGTAGGCGTTGCCGTCCTCCCCCATTATGACGTTGGAGGGATTGAAGTCGCCGTGACAAAGTTTGGAATGGTTGGGCATGGCCTGAAGACGCGTGTACAAGTCATATCTCGTGGTGGCGTCCAGATCAGTCGCGGCAATCTTGTTGCTGAATTTGTCCTTTTGCTTTGTGAGAAGCGGGCAGCTATTTTTGTGTATTGACATCTGAATGTCCACAAATTTATCGAGATATTGGCTTTTTTCCCCGGGATTTTCTTTCATGAGTTCGGCAAGAGTCTTGCCTTTTATAAAGTCGGACACTATCGCCCACTTGCCGTCGTAAACGGTTACGGCCCTTACGTGCGGAATGCTCAGCCCCGTTTCTTCGACGCGCGCCTGATTAAGCGCTTCGTTTAATATATCGCTTTTTCTAAAGTCCGCGCCGAACAGCTTTATGCAGTTGTCGCCGTCGCGATAAACGGTTTTGTTGTTTCTTATGGCAATAACTCTGTCAAAATTCATTGCTCAGTCCTCCTTGGCCGTGCCAATAACGCCGCTTTTCTCTCTTCTGTACGCTTGTTTGAAGTTGTGTTCGTCATCGGCGCTTTCGCCCGCATCGGGAAGGGGCTCTTCTTTAAAGCTTTTACCGTAATACGCGTTTAGATACATCTGTTTTATTTCGCTCATCAACGGATAGCGGGGATTGGCGCCCGTGCATTGATCGTCAAACGCCTGACGCGTCATTTCGTCCAACTGCGCAAGAAAACTCTGTTCGTCGGGTACATAGTCGCGTATCGTCGGCTTGATGCCCACGCGCGCTTTGAGTTTGTCCAGCGCGTGGATAAGGTTTTCAAGGCTTTCCGCGTTGTTTTTGCCTTTAAGCCCCAGATATTCGGCCACCTGCGCATATCTTTCGAGCGTGTGCGGCCTGTCGTACTGCGGGAAAGTGCCCATTTTATTGGGAACTTCGGCAGCGTTGAATCGTATCACTTCGTCCAGCATCAACGCGTTTGCTATGCCGTGCGGAATGTGATGGAAGGCGCCCAGCTTGTGCGCCATGGAGTGGCATACTCCCAAAAACGCGTTGGCAAACGCCATGCCCGCCATTGTCGCGGCATTGGCCATTTTCTCGCGGGCGACGACATCCGTCTGACCGTTGTCGTATGCCATGGGAAGATATTCGAAAATGGTTTTGAGCGCTTTAAGCGCCAGTCCGTCGGTATAGTCGGTCGCCATCATGGACGCGTATGCTTCCAGGCAGTGGCTCACGGCGTCTATTCCGGACGCGGCCGTAAGCCCTTTGGGCGCCGTCATGTGGAAATCCGTGTCGATAATGGCCATGTCGGGCAGAAGTTCGTAATCGGCGAGCGGATATTTTACGCCCGTGCTCTCGTCGGTAATGACGGCGAAGGGTGTAACCTCCGAGCCTGTGCCCGCCGACGTCGGCACCGCTATAAAATACGCCTTCTCGCCCATCTTCGGGAATGTGTAGATGCGCTTTCTTATGTCCATAAAGCGCATCGCCATGTCCATAAAGTCCGCTTCGGGATGTTCGTACAGCACCCACATGATTTTTGCCGCGTCCATCGCCGAACCGCCGCCCAGAGCTATTATGCAGTCGGGCTTAAAATCCAGCATTTGCTTAGCGCCGGCTTTCGCGCTGGCAAGAGTGGGATCGGGTTCGACGTCAAAGAAGGTCGTGTACTCTATTCCCATCTGACTTAATTTTTCGGTTATGGGACGGACGAAACCGTGGCTGTACAAAAAGCTGTCCGTCACGATAAAGCATCTCTTTTTGCCCAGGACGGTTTTAAGCTCGTCGAGAGCCACCGGCAGGCAACCTTTTTTGATATAAATTTTTTCGGGTGCTCTGAACCAAAGCATATTTTCCCTCCTTTCGGCAACGGTCTTTATATTTAATAAATGTTTGACTCCCACGTTTTCCGAAACGGAATTTCCGCCCCAGCCATACAAATCATTATTCTTCTCTCTTGGCCTGCAAATATCCCCTACCGTCAAACCAAGTGGATCGTCGGCTTTGTTGTATGTCGAGTATGCCAAATGATATTCTGACAAATCCGGAGATTCTTCAGAGCCATCTTGTATAATATCTGCCTCAGACGCTCCCATCACAGACATGGTCCAGCACATACCCGTTTCTCCCTGATCTTTGATATTCGTCAATAACCCTTCCTCTCTGGCATCAAACGATGACGGAATCGTTGTCTTTGCTGCCTTTTTCTTTCTGCCGGATGACAAATCATCCGAATTTAATAGTTTCCGATGAATTGGAAGATAGCCATACTTTGACGTGTCACCGACCGAATCCTCGATGGATACTGCGGTCTGAGTTTTCTTACTCTCCTGCGCCAAATCCACCGGTGCACTCATCCCTATTACCAGCGAAAAGCTAAGCACTGCTGCCAATAAATTTCTTCTTTTCATGATATCCCTCCATTTGTAAATGATTCATTCATAAATTTTCTTATGTAGTAATCTTACCATATTCATACACACTTGCAAAGAAAAAAGATTTCCTGTCATAATAAGCATTTTCTCTCCATAAACTATAGCAAAACCATAGCGGGGTAATCTATGAACATCGAACAAGAACGGGAAAAACTGATTCTTTTTACAAAAATCGGTGCCATCGTCCTGACATCCTTTGCTTTGCTCGCAACAAGTTTTTTTGTTTATCCGGAAAACCGTGCCGTTTTCAATGAATCTCTGCTTCATGAAAAAGAACTTCCCATCTACTGTGTAGAAAAAGAAAAACCGCAGATTTCAATCAGCTTTGATGCGGCTTGGGGAAACGATGATACTGCATCACTTCTTGCCACGCTGAAAAAACACAAAGTGAAGGCAACCTTTTTTATGACGGGCGGCTGGATTGAAAAAT
>ERZ779643.1610-NODE-1610-length-14803-cov-6.366694_pt1 | contig 14803 bp, 10 predicted proteins | sample MGYA00511564_ERZ779643 | MGnify/ENA primary metagenome ERZ779643 (study PRJEB29588, sample SAMEA2147114) | human gut metagenome | biome: human gut; feature: human-associated habitat; material: faeces | place: Denmark | collected 2008/2010 ... | reverse complement strand
ACCTTATCCAACGTCTTTGCAAAGAAATAGTCATGGATCAGGAAATTGTTTTTATCATACTGCTTATCTGCCACCTTATACTGACCAAAAGGCACATTTCCGATTGCCACATCAAAGAAATCATTCGGATAGTCCGTCTTTTCAAAGCCTGTGATCTTCACATCGGCATTCGGGTATAGCTGCCTTGCAATTCTTCCGGTAATTCCATCAAGCTCCACACCATAAAGCCTGCTCTCCTGCATATTCTCCGGCAGCATACCGAAAAAGTTTCCGATACCCATTGCCGGCTCCAAGATGTTGCCTTTTGAAAAGCCCATTCTTTCCATCACATCATAAATCGCCTTGATGATCACAGGGCTTGTATAGTGGGCATTTAAGGTACTTTCCCTTGCAGAGTCGTATTCCTCGACTGACAACAGGCTCTTTAATTCCTGATATTCACTTGCCCAATTCGCTTTGGTTTCATCAAAGGCATCGGCAAGACCGCCCCAGCCCACATATTTTGCTAAAATCTCCTGTTCTTCTGGTGTGGCAATACGGTTTTCGCCCTCAATCTTTTCAAGCGTTCTGATAGCTTCCACGTTCTGACGGAATTTTTCTTTTGCCGCAAAGCCTTTTCCGGCACTTTCCTCTGTTTCCGGAGCAATGCGGAAGTTGACTGCACCCGATTTGTCAATCGGCGGCTGTTCCTTTGGCGCTTCTGTTTCATTCTGCGGCTCCGGTTCGGCAATCACTTCACTTTCTTGCATTGGATTGGACAATTCTTCATTTTTCTGTTCATATTCACCCCATACTCTTTGGGAAACAGCAGAAAAATAAGGAGATTCTTCTTCCATAATACTGAAGCGAATCTCCTCCATGTCCTCAAGGCTCTTTGCCCCGACTATTTTGTCATGGTACTTAAAATATAATGCTTCCCTGCCGAGAATCCCCTCCAATCGTGCCAGTTCAGGCTCCGACATACGTTCCCAAATATCATCCTTCTCCGTATGAATGGTAAAGCCTTCTCCGTCATCATGGTACTCAAGCATATATTGCAGCTTATCATGTTTCCCACGAATATCACACTCAAAATCATAGACTGTTGTTCGTGTACCTCTGATATATTCCCGGTCTATCAATACAAGATTTTGAACATCATCCGCAGTCAAAGGCGGTTCTTCTTTCTGCTCTATGGCAGGCTCGCCCTCATAACGTGCCGCATACTGTCCGGCGTCCTTTAACAATCCATCCATCTCCAGAGCTTTTTCTGTTTCGCCGCTGATTGTCTGCATCATTACATAGTCTGCCGCTTCTGCAAAAAGGAAATCATAGACCTCTTTTCCCGCTAAAGTTCGCTCATCGTCAGTAATCGTGACCGCCTGTGTTTCCTCATTCCAGCCAACCACATCTTTCCGGTCTAATGCTCCGCAGATTTTAACCACAGCCGACATTTCAGATAGCCTTTTATTTAACTGCTCTATGTCTGCTTTTTCGGTTTCCGGAGCTTTTGCTTCTCCTTCAGAAATGGTTTCTGTTTCTTCCCTCTCCGGTACAGGCTGTTTTTCCGTCTCCCTGTCTAATTCCTGATACCGCCTTGCCTGATTGGTAAAACCGTCAAGCACAGCCGGGTGTGAGGTTACAATCAGATCTCTCGTATTCCATTCTGCACTCGGTACAATGCCCTTTGCCCATTCCTTGTTATTGACGGAAAACCGCCCGTCATGGGATAAGTGTGTAATAGTGTTGGCAAGGACATATTCCACACGCTCCTTTCCATACTGCTCAATCACACCCTTTGCGGTATCTCTTGGAAGCGTGGTACCGTCAAAGTTCTCTGCAATCGCCTTCTCAATGGCTTCCTTACATTTCAGGCGGGTGCCATGCTCCAACTTCTCCTGTTCTTTTCGCATGGCTTTCTCTGCCTGTTCCTGTTTATACTGTGCATAGGCTTCCTTTCCCTCCGGCGAAAGGTATTTATCTGCCTGCACTAGCTCCCGGATACGTTTCTCCACTACATTCCAGTTTAATAGCACCTTTGCGTAAGGACTGCCATAGTTACCTTTCTCCAGACGGATACCTTTGGCATCGTGATCCTCGTGCGCTCTGTCACTTCCCGGAAGTGCATGGGAGCTGCCACCCGTACCATATTCATTTTTCAGAAAAGCAATGTTGTCTTTCTTGTCATGCCCTTCCATGAAATACTCATAGATACGGAACTTTCCATGTTCAAAGCCGCTTCCACCAGTCAGCCTGTAATCAATCTCGTCCTGTGTGATAAAGTCCTCATTCCTTACCTCTACCATATCAAGTGCCGGAAATTCTTTCTTTTCCACACCTAAATCCGCAAGCTGTTCTAATAAATAATCCGGTCTTTTCACATACCGCCATTTAATCTGCTTTTCTCCGCTGTCAAGCTGTGCCTTTGCCTTTTCAAGCTCATCCTGAATCAGTTCTCTGCCCTCAGTGGTGGATAAAAGCTCGCATAGCCTTTCCATGCTTGCCGGGTAGTTAGAAAATTTAAGCTCCAGACTCTCCGGCATTTCCGATATACCATCACGGAAGAAATTGTTAATGTCCGTAGCAATTCTCTCACGCTCCACCGCATCCACAAGAAATACTTCATTGGTACTCATATAAGTACCATTCTCCACCATAACACGGATATGGCTTTCCACTTCGCTCCAGCTCATCACTGCAAGGGTATTTTCCTTTGCCGATGTACCATAACCGATACGCATACCCATTTCATCAAACCACAGTGAAACAGGATTTCCGTCAAACTCAAAACCTTTTCCGGTGGTCTTATACTCGTTCTTTAAAAATTCTGCCATTTCTTCCGGTGTCTTACCCAGCTGATAATTGGCATAGATACGTTTTCTGCTGTTATCCCTACCGCCGCCACTACGCAAGATACTGTCAATCTGCTCCTGTGGCAAAGAAAAAGCAGCGGGCATGGTATATTGAATACTTGCTTCCGCTGCTGCGATTGTGCCGACCTGTTCCTCAAAGCTCGGAAACAGGCTTAACTGCTGATAGGTTTCCTCCGGCTGTTCGATATTTAACTGTAGATCAGTTCCGTCATCACGATCTCCTCTGCCGAGTGTACGATGCTGTTCATCTTCGCTACCCAGAGCATCTGATTTTCTGCTTTCATCTGCTCCGTTATCCCCTCTCTCTCCTTCATCTGTCCGGTCAGAAGCTCCATTCTCTCCTCTGCCTGCTCCTGTATCATTAACAGGTGTTCCTTCAGCTTCCCGTTCAGAAGAAGTCCCGTATATACTCCGTTCTTGTGTTCCTGTAAGAACTTCTTCCTCATCAGTCCGTACTTCGTCAGTACCTCCTTCGGCTGTTCGTCCATTACTACCATCGGTATCTGATAATCCCCGTTCTTCTCGTATGTCAGATTCATCATATTTGCTCCTTTCCCCGGCTTCTCCGGTCTGTGTGATAGATTCTCCGTCTCGGCTTTCGCTTTCACGCTTTAAAGCATTGTAGCGTGTTTCTGAGGTGTTTGCAAGTCCTTTTTGAACAGAATTTTCCGCTGTGCGGTTCTCTGCTTTCTCCCTCTCATACACCCCGATTGCTTTGCCTATCTCCATCAGGATAGGCTTTGATAAATCGGACACGTTGCTACCAAGCTGTGACAGCGTTTCCACTGTGTTAAACTCATGGATATAAGGGAAATTTATTTCTTCGGCAAGCTCACTCTCCTCCATGCCACACCGCTTTAAAACGGTATAGGCAATACTGTCAGCAAGGGTTTCCCGTATCCTTACTTCTATATTCAGCTCGTCCAGTTCCTCTAAAAAGCTCCCTTCCTTTAAGTATTCCATATCCGAAGCAAGCTCCTTATAACAGTCCTCTGCAATACGTCCGGCGATCTCCCGGATACGTCCCACAAACCCGGCTTCCATGTCGGTATCCCCATAAGTCTTTTCCAAACGGGAAAGCACCGCTTCCATGTGTTCCTCACGCATCTCCCAAAGGTTAGGGAATTGTCCGATTCTTCTTGCCTTGTGAACGTCTGATATGTCAAAGACATATTTCAAACCGGAAAAACTGTCCTCATCAATCAGCGCAATGCCCTTTGCACCTTTGTTTACCCAACAGTGCATCTTTTCATTCCATATCTCTATGGAAGCACAGGCGGTTGCCTCCGGTCTTTGGGCATAGATTAAAAGCTGTTCCTTGAACGGATATTTGTACAGTCCGGAAGCAGTATTTAAGTACCGCCTCCAGCTTTCTTCATTCCGCACGACTTCTTTTGCTGTTTCCTCTGCCAGTGCGGAAATCAATTTATATTTTCTCATGATAAACCTCCGTAAAAAAGGCTGTAAGGCACTTTAAGCACCCTACAGCCTGTGACCAGTTACTTATCGGCATCAAGCGTAAAAACCATGCTCCTCAATGCCTTTTTCCAGAATACAGTTGATCAGTTCCTCCAACTCCACGTTGTTAATCTCGCTGACAACGATCAGCTTGGCAAGGGTATCCTTCGGAACAGATACCGCATAACGCTCCTCATCTGCACGAAGCTCATGCACACAGATACCAAGTCCGTCTGCAATCTTGCACATAACACCAAGTTCAGGCTCCTTAACTCCTGCCATAATGTCAAGGATTGTTCTCTCCGGCACACCGGAAATTCTGGAAAGCTCCGCAATCCCGATTTCTTCCTCTTTCATCACATTTAATAATTTGTCTCCTGTTGTAAACATATCCCTTTCCTCCCTACTCTGCTTTTCTTCCAAATGAAAATGTATCTTCTTTTTCCTTTTTCGGGGCAAATCTGCCTTTGACTTCCAAAAGCCTTTTTTCCATAATGGAGAACATGGCTTCCACCTGCTCCTGTGTGTACTCATAATTGGTGCGGTTGGAAAGGTTCTCAAGCCTACCGATTGCATCAATGACTTTGTTCACACGATACTCCCCAAGACGGACAAACTTGTCCGCCTTGCTCTCATTGTCCTGTACTTTCTTTGTTTCTTCTGCTCCCATTGTTACGTCCTCCTTTTATTTTTTCTTTCCTGTAAATTTCTTATTGGGAAACTCCATGACAAACTTAAACTGCACTCCGGACTTTTCTTCTCCGTCCTTTGTGTAGTGGTATTCTTCCGTACCGCTCGGAATGATATAGGCATCGTATTTCTTGCCCGCCTTGCTTGTAAGCCCCTTTAACAGCGTCTTTTTCCCGGTAAGCAGGCTTTCCACCTGTTCATCTGACAGGGCAACACCCATGATCCGGCTTACATTCATGCCACACTTATTCTTACAGAAAGCTCCGTATTTTCCCTTTACCACCTCTCCGCCGCAGTTTGAGCATTTACCAAGCACCTTCTGCTCCTGTGCGAACATTTTTTTCTGCTCGTCACTGACTTCGTGGTAGGTGTGGATTAAGTCAGATACCATTGTTTCAATATCTGCCATAAAGTCCTCACGCTCCATCTCTCCCTTTGCAACAAGGGTAAGGGCATTTTCCCAGTCAGCGGTAAGTTTCGGGGACTTCACCACATCGGGAAGCACCGTAATCAGCTTCATTCCGTCCTCTGTGGGGAGCATCTGCTTTTTCTCACGCTTTACAAAACCGTCCTTGACTAACTTCTCGATAATGTCTGCTCTGGTGGCAGGTGTGCCGAGTCCTTTGCGCTCCACATCGTCACTCATATCCTCGTTTCCGGCTCGTTCCATTGCAGACAAAAGGGAATCTTCCGTAAAGTGCTTCGGCGGTGTGGTGTAATGCTCGCTAATCTTCGTCTGTACCCCGTCAAAGGTCTGCCCCTTTGAAAGCTCCGGCAGTTTCTTATCCTCCTGCTCTTTCTCTTCCGTGGTCTTAAAAGAACGCTTAAAGGCATCTTCAAAATCTTTCCACCCGTTTTTTAAGACCGACTTGCCGGAAGTGGCAAAGGTGTAACCACCACAGGCAAGCTCTGCTTTAACCGTTTCATAAAGATGTTTCTCCCCCGTAGCACACAGCAGTCTGTTGGCCACAAGGGATAAAATCTTTCGCTCCGTTTCCGGCAGTGCTGCAAGGTCAGCTTTGGCAATCTCCATTGTAGGAATAATCGCATGGTGGTCTGTAACCTTTTTGCTGTTTAACACACGCTTAATATCCGGATTAAACATCATATTTTCCTCAAACAGAATGGAACTGAAAATCGCTTTGATTACGTTTCCGGCAGTCTGCTCCATATCGTCAGACAGATACTGGCTGTCCGTTCTCGGATAGGTACACAGCTTTTTTTCATAAAGGCTCTGGGTGTACTCTAAGGTCTGTTTTGCAGTAAACCCGAATAAACGGTTTGCATCCCTCTGGAGCGTGGTAAGGTCATAGAGCTTCGGTGATGCCACCGTCTTTTCTTCCTTTACCACAGACGTAACAAGAGCCTGTCCATTCCGACAAGCTCCTGCAATCTGTTCCGCTTCTGTTTTACTGTCAATCCTCTCTGTTGCTGCATCCACGCCGCCGCAGAGGATGTGAGCCATGAAATACTGCTCTTTCTTGAAATTCATAATCTTGCTCTCACGTTCCACAAGCATTGCAAGGGTAGGTGTCTGTACTCTGCCCACCTTTAACACCTTGCCGCCATATAAAACGGTAAAAAGCCTTGTACCGTTGATACCCACAAGCCAGTCCGCTTCCTGTCTGCAAAGTGCAGAATGGTATAAATGCTCGTAGTCACTTCCCGGCTTTAAATTCTCAAATCCTTCTCTTATGGCACTCTCCTCCATGGAAGAAATCCATAAGCGTTTCATCGGTTTGCTGCATCCCGCCTGTTCATACACCAGACGGAAGATAAGCTCTCCTTCCCGTCCGGCATCGGTGGCACACACTACCTCATCCACTCTGCTGTCATGCAAAAGACCATAAAGCACATCGTACTGCTCTTTGGTATCCTCCTTAATCTCATACTGCCAATGTTCCGGATTAACGGGAAGGCTCTCAAAAGTCCATTTCTTCCACTGATCTCCATAGCTTTCCGGTTCTGCAAGCTCTATTAAATGTCCCACGCACCAGCTTACAAGATAGCCGCCGCCCTCAAAATATCCGTCCTGTCTGTCTAAGGCTCCCAATACATCTGCTATGCTTTTCGCCACACTCGGCTTTTCTGCGATTACTAACTGCATTTATTCGTCCTCCTCATCGTCTTTCTCAAAAAAATCGTCCTCTGTGTCCTCGGTTTCGTCCTCATCTTCCAAGACTTCTTCTTCCTCGTCCTCCTCATCATCTTCATCAATAAACTGCTCTTTCTTTTTCTTTACCACCTTGAAATAGTAGCCTGCGCCGATGCCAATAACTGCAATGATGCCAAGTACAATATAGGTTCCCATCGGATTATCGGTCTGTGCGGGCTGTTCTTCTTCCGGCTCCTCTGTGCCTTCTTCCATACTTTCCTCGCCATCCTCCGGCAATTCTTCTGTTCCCTCAGTATCCGTTTCTGTGTTGTTGTTCGGCAGTGCGCCGTCACTTACCGGAATTGCAGACTCCAGTGCAGCGGAATTTTTCGGAAGCGTTTCGCTGTTTTCCGTTGTTGTATTTAATAAATCATTTTCGCTGATCTCTGTCAGGAAGTAGACCATTTCCTCATCCCCGTCCCTGTCGATAATCAGATAAAACACCTTATCACTTGCAGTCTGAATGGTGTAAAACTCTTTCCCTTTCTCCGACTGTTCTGCATTATTTTCTGCCTGCTCCGAAGCATCTGCTTCCTGCATGGCAGCTTTTTTCTGTTCTGCAAGACTGGTTTCCGATGTGGTATTGCCCTCACTGTCCGTTTTCGTATGCTCTGTTACCTGTCCGGTTGCTGAGGAAGGCTTGGTTGCTTCTGCACTGACCGGGAGCTGTTCTGCAGGATTGCTTTCGTTACTGTCCTCCGCTTCCGGATCGGTGTAATACGGATTGGCTGTCTTATAGACCTCTGACATATTTCCGGCATTATCCATTGCGGAAATGGTAAAATACTGATACCCTGCATCAAACTGTTGCAGACGGATATTCAAAACGCCATTCGTCAGCTCGGTAAATTCATAACCATTCACATAGACTGCCTTGATACCGGAATCCGTATCGTGTGCTTGTACGCTTAACAGACCATCGCTAACCGCCGCATTTAAGGTTGGCTTGGTAAAATCAAAGCACTTGATGTAACGGTTCTTCTCGTAGGTATTGCCCTTCTGGTCTGTCACAAGCACATAGACGGTGCAGTTTTCCGAAATCTCCACATACATATCCTCTGTGATGTCTGTCCAGCTTCCATTCTGTGCGACTTTCGCCTGTACGCTTTTTACGGTAAAGTTGCCTGACTTTGCCACATCTTCAACTAAGACAGGTACCTTTGTGGTATCATTGTGCCACCCTGTCGGTGTATTGATTGTGATTTTCACGTTGGGATTCACATACTCACAAAGACTGTAATCCTCTTTGCAGACCTCACATTCCTTATCCACCGAGTACTGTGAGCATTTTTCCTTACAGGCACATTCCGGTGTGGGAATGTCATTGCCGGACACCGTAGAGCTTTCCTGTTCACTTTCGCTTTCTTCCTCATTTCCCGTAGACGGTGTTTCCGTTTCACTCTCATTTTCCTCTGCATCCGTATCCTGTGCCTGTACCGATACGGTATTGCCGCTGTTTGCCATAAATGCCCCAATCGGCATACAGAACAATACTGCCGATAAGATAAGGGACATGATCACCTTAACTGATAACTTTTTCTTCATTTCCTATTCTCTCCTTTTCTTTTTGTGCTAATAACTGCAAAATCTCGTCCTCGCTGAATTTGATAAGTAATTGCAGCTTCTCGGACGAGATTTTATGCTTTTCGATAATATCCAGTTTTTCAGCTCTTTCCGCCATACGTTTTTCTTCTTCCAGGTTCTTTAACTTTGCCTGCATGGTGGCAAGCTGTTCTTTTGTCTTTGTGATTTCCTTTTCTATTCTCTGGCTTTTTGTCATAGTATCTCACTTCCTCTAATTCAATCTTCCAAAACTGTAAAAATGGCTCTGCCAGTACGGAGTGTTAATGGAAGCATATTTGATTGGATCGCCACAGTGTATCATTACCCCGTTGCCGCAGTAGATGCCTACATGACTGACTGCACCTGCTGAATTATAGGTGCCTGTGAAAAAGATAATGTCTCCCGCTTTCGCTTCGCTTGCCGATACGGGAGTACACTGGTCATAAATGCCCTGTGCGGTTGTTCGTGGCAGATTGTGTACGCCGCTGTTGGTAAATACCCAGCACACAAAACCGGAACAGTCAAAACTTGTCCCCGGTGAGGATCCTCCCCATACATAAGGATATCCAAGATACTTTTCGGCTTCCCGGTGCATATTGGAAAACTGCTGGTCCGTCAGGTATTCTCCCGGTACGGCATATCTCTCATATTCCTCCGATACACCCGGATTTGCATATACATTATCCCCGAAGATATCCGGTTTGTTGCCTCTGGTCTCCAGAAGCAGCGTATACCGTTCCATCTGATCCTGCGTCAGATTCAGTGCACTGACAGCTGCGGATATTCCATTGTTGGTCAGCGTTGTATTCAGTATCTTGTACTCATACTCCACTTCAACCTCATAGGATTCATATACCTCATATGGAACTGACACGGTATAGGTATAGGATTCAAGACGTCCGTTTACCAGGCGGTATCCGGTTCTTTCCTCATCCCGGTAATGTGTCACATAATGCCATCTGGTCTCTGTCCTGGTTCTGATCTCCACAACTTCCGTTGATGTCAGCGTATACTGATAATCAAAGATGGTCTGTAATTTTGACTGAACCTCTGACGGTGTATAGTTCTCATACAGAACCGTCAGCAGTGCCGCCAGTTCAAAAGGATTATGGGATATCTCTGAAAGCGAATAATTGTATTCGTCATATCCCGGATGATCTGTCTCAATGCTGTCCACTTTATTCTGCAGTGCCGTCTCCAGTGCCACATAATCTGCTTCCACCTGCCTGATATCATCATCCTCAGCGGTAAATGAAGTTGCCACAGTTCCACTGTTTATGCCGCTTCCAAGAGCAGAACAGGATGTCAGTGCTCCTGATATTACAAGAACAACGATCAGAATTGCCACCGCTATGATCATGCCGACCGGATGGTCTTCACAGAATTCTTTCAGCATCTCTGCAAGCCTTCCCATCAGGTCCTCCGCCTGATCCGTCAGCTTTTTACTGATCTTTCCTGCTCCGTTTGCAGCTTCCTTTGCCTGCTTCTTTGCTGCCGCCTCAGCAAATTCCCTCTGCATCAGCTTTTTGCGTGTTTTCTTCACGGTAGCTGACATGGTGCTTTCTCCCGCCTCTCCGGCTTCTTTCGCTCCTCTTGCTCCCTGCACGGCATCCAGATGGTCACTGCGGTTATGGATCTTGGAAGAATATTTTCTTGCCTGTCCATGCTCCCGTACTTTTCCAATACCGGTCTCCACAGCCGCCAGCCCTGCATTCAGGCTGTCTGTTCCACTGTTGTCATCCTCATTTTTAATCGTGGTTTTTCTTACTGTGGCTGCAACTGCCTGATTTTTATATATCCTCCTTCTCCCCTGTTTTTTCATACTGCGAAGTTCTTTTGCTTCGCTGACAGACAGAGAATTATCCTTTTTCCCGTACCGGATCTTGCCACGGTAACTTCTGGCTGCCGACGAATCATTTTTCAGCTTTTCGCTGTGGCTTTTCCCTGCATGGATATCCGGATTCACTTTTTTCTTCCGGGTGGACTTCTTAGCAGAATCCCTTGTATATTTTTCTTCATTCATGCTCTATCCTTTCCGAAGAAACAGCCACTACGCTGACTGTTCCTTCTTTGCATCAGCCACTTCGGACAGTCTGGTTGTCATGATACGGTAAAGCTCCGTATTTGTCGGGAATCTGTCCACGAATGGAAGGATCACATTTCCATAGAATAAAAGCCCTTCGCCTTCTCCCGAATGTGTTACATACGAAAGCTGGTGAGGGCTGATATTTAACTGCTTTGCAAGGATCTGTCTGTCCCCTACTGCCTGGTTGAGCATATAGATGAAATCAGAGTTTTCAAAGATATTCTCCACTTCCTTGGAAGCAAGAAGGTCCTTTACATTCTGGGTGATGCCGGTCGGGATTCCTCCCCATTTTCTGAAACGCTTCCAGATTTCAACCGTATAGGCTGCCGTCTGGTCTTCACGGAGGAGAAGGTGCATCTCATCCATATAGTATCTGGTCGATCTTCCCTGGATCCGGTTTTCCGTTACTCTTCCCCATACCTGATCCTGTACCACGAGCATTCCGATCTTTTTGAGCTGCTTTCCCAGATCCTTGATGTCATAACATACAAGGCGGTTCGTAAGCTCCACATTGGTCCTGTGGTTGAACACATTCAGGGAACCAGACACATAGATTTCAAGTGCTGTTGCCACATGCTTTGCCTCCGGCTCTTCCTGTGCAAGAAGTGCCTGGTACAAGTCTCCCAGGATTGGCATATTCTCCGGTCCCGGATTTTCAAAATATTTCTGATAGATCTGCCTGATACAGCGGTCAATGACCGTCTTTTCTACCGGACGCAGACCATCCTTGTTCCCAACGATCAGCTCACATAAGGACAGAATAAAATCTGCTTTCAGTGCAATCGGGTTGTCGTCATCCGAATAGTTCATATTGATGTCCATAGGGTTGATGTACTGGTCGGATGTCGGACTGATCCTGATAACCTGTCCACCGAACCTTGCGACCAGCGGAGAATACTCTGACTCCGGATCCGAGATGATAATGTCATCATCCGTAACCAGAAAACTGTTGGCAATCTCTCTCTTTGCAGAAAATGACTTGCCAGATCCCGGTGTACCAAGGATCAGTGCATTCGGATTTTTCAGTTTCTTTCTGTCCACCATGATCATATTGTTGGAAAGTGCATTCAGACCATAATACAATGCCTCATCCCCTCTCTGGAAAAGCTCCTGAGTTGTGAACGGCACAAAAATAGCCGTACTGGATGTGGTCATTCCTCTCTGAATCTCGATCAGGTTATTTGCCAGTGGCAATGTGCTCATAAGGCCCTGCTCCTGCTGGTAATCCAGCCTGATCAGATTGCAGTTATGTTTCTGTGCAATGGAAGCCGCCTGGAACACATTGTTTTCCAGTTGCTGCTTTGTCTTTCCTGTATTCATGACCAGAAATGTCAGAAGAAACATTCTTTCATTCTGGGACTGCAATTCTTTTAAGAGTGCCTTTGCATCTTTGCCATAAGTTGCAAGATCCGATGGGATGATATCCATGTCATAGCCGGCTCTTACTGCTTTTTTCTGTTCCTCTATCTTGGAACGGTCAAGCTCTGTGATCGTATGCTTGATGGTCTTGATTGCCTCATTCTGATCTACAGACTGGATATGCATGGTAACGATCTGGCTTGATTCCATGGAAAGGAAATCCGCCAGAAGCCTGTCGCTGATATCTGATGCATCAATGGATAAAAAGCTCATGCATCCATACATCTCTCCGATCTGAAAATATCTTCCGGTAGGAAATGCAAAGCTGCTCGGTGCAATAAAATCCTTAACCGAAAGTCCTGATCCCGTCAGGTACTTCCAGTCGAAACGGAACTTCGCATCATCCCCCATATGAAACTGTCTGTGCATCAGTTCCAGTCTTTCACTTCCGTTTAAGCTCCTTGCCTGCACTCCCAGTCTCTTGAAGTTATTGAGGATATCTGTTTCGATATGCGTAAGTCTCGGTTTTGCTGTCTTCATGGACTCCGCATGTATCCCGAAAGTAAGATATTTCGTCTTGGTAAGACCATTGTTTCCTGCTTCCATCTGGTGAAGAAGAACTTCCGAATACTCATCCCTGACATCATCGAATCCGTCATTTTTATGGGAAATCTTGATGCTCTTCTCAAAATCCGATACATCCGTTGCCATATTTTCAAATGAAAGCTGAAACTTTACGGAACTGTCAAAGAAATTTAAGAATGCGCACCATTCCTCAAAGATCTCCGTCTTGTCTTCCTGCTGTGCCAGCTGGTAATTGATATCCTGAAACTGGACTGTCTTTGTATAATAATCAAGCCCTACACGGCAGATACCATCCGGGAACATCCTGTCAAAAGGAATGCTCTGCTGTGCCGTCTTCGGTATGCCATCATTTTTCCGGGCATTTCTTACGATTTCCCTTACTGCCATCTGGTCTGCTTTGCTTAATCCTTCCGGCATTGTGAACTTCCTGCTCTCCTGATTTTTCTTTTTGAGAAAGTCTAACAATCTTTTCTACCTCCTTTTCTGCCTCTGCCTGACGCAGAAGTGCTGCGTAATAGTTATCCGTCTTATATGGGCGGATCTTCGGTCTTTTGAAAATTGCCTGTATCATATGGTTCAAAATGACTTCCAGCGGCTGCCCGTTTTTCTCATACATGGCAAGGAAAAAGAATGGCATCATAATGACCATCATTCCCATAACTGCCGTATTGGTCTTCATTACTGTCTTCATCAGAAAAAATGACGGTACTCCGATCAGTACCGCCATGCCAAAACAGATCAGCTGCCTTTTTGTCAGATTGAACATCACCTTGCTTTTTACTTTTGTCAGGTCCCTTGGAACACTGATATAAGATGCTGCCATACTCTGCCTCCTTAATGTGCATGGAATATACTGTGTGCTACTGCTCCGGTCTTAAATAAGGTAAATGCCAACAGGATCGTAAAGCCCATAACCTTCCATAACGAAGCAATGATATCTGTGCTGAATGCTACTGACTGGATCAGGACTGCATAGATTCCCACACATACCATGATCAGAAATCCCTGAAATCCCAGTGCAAACAGACTTCTCATATAATTCTGGCCCATCATGCTCTGTTCCCTGTTTCCAAAGGTTGCAAATGGGAGCGGTGCCAGACTGACCATCAGATAGATTTCCACCATACGTCCATTGATGATCACAAAGATGACTGCCGAAAGCACGTACATGAGAAACTGCACGATAAATGACTGTAAAAATATTGCAAAAAGTGGTCCCAGTTCCATAGCCTCCAGTGTGGACTGCATGGTTGCCAGCGTACTTGCATCTACTGCCGTGCTTCCCTGTATAATGCCTCCTGCCTGCCGCACCACACTCTGTGACACATCAAATACCGCCATCGTGATATCAAATGTGTGTGTGATCAGTTCCACTGCCACGAAAGTCTTGAAGATCCATTTCCAGATGAACCATGTCTCAAAACTTGCCAGATTGTTATAACTGATGATCAGCTGTATAAGCTCATAACACGCAATGAATGTGAGCAGTATTCCGGCAACCGGCATGATCACGGATTCTGACAGGTTCCTGACCATATTGAAGACTGCCGGCATGAAATTGCTCGGTGTCTTTCCTACTTCCGTTGCGATCTGTCCCACCTGGTCATTCACAGAGGAAAACGTATTGGTGAGGTTGTCCATGATTCCCGATACAAGAATGCCCTTCAGCCAGTCAGTAATCTGCTGAATTATGCTGTTCAATTATTTCCTCCTTTCATCCGGGACAGGGATTTCCCCTGCCCCATGATCCAAACCTGATTTAGAATAAGCCGGAAAGTAATGGAACAAGTGTAGTTCCAATAAGGGCTACACCACCTCCTGCCATAAGCTGCTTCATTCCCTGGGACTTCGCACCGGGGTTGTCGTTTCCGTAGCCTTCCATAAGGTTGATTGCTCCCCAGATTCCAAGTCCGGCTCCAAGAGCGATAACAAGTGTCTGCAATGTTCCTACTGCGCTTGTAAAAAATGCCATAATTCAAATTCCTCCATTAAATGATTTATGTGTGATATACTTTTTCCTTCTGCCCTGACCAAAGGGCGGTTTATAGTTACTGC
>ERZ779643.1609-NODE-1609-length-14809-cov-1.794158_pt1 | contig 14809 bp, 8 predicted proteins | sample MGYA00511564_ERZ779643 | MGnify/ENA primary metagenome ERZ779643 (study PRJEB29588, sample SAMEA2147114) | human gut metagenome | biome: human gut; feature: human-associated habitat; material: faeces | place: Denmark | collected 2008/2010 ... | reverse complement strand
CCGCCGACGATCACCAGGTCGTAGGACGACTGGCCGAAAGCGGTCGCACAGGCCAAAAGGAGGGAGAGTACAAGTGTTTTCTTTCTCATAAAGTGCTATTTACTGTTTAATATTTCTTGGGCATAACGGGCATAGTGGCCTTGCAGACCGTCGGCATACCGTCGGAGCACCTCTTCTCCGATACCGTCCTGGTCGCCGCATAGGTAAAGGGCTCTTGCCAAATGCAACTCCTTCAATGCGAGGTTACGGGTAGACGTGTCGTTGAGGTCGGGGACCGCATTGCTACGTGCTTCGGCAAACGAAAGGATCGAATGGCCCCGTACACCCGGTGTCGTCAGCATGGCCAGTAGTACGGAGACAGCTTCGCGGCTGCCGATTGCTTCGGTGGCCATAGTGATGGCACGGAAGTGGGAAAGATAGTCTTCCGGCTCCAGCTTCTTTGCTTTTTCCAATATGGTGGGAAGGACGGATGTATCGCGGGCGTTTCCCAATGCGGTGATAAGGGCATCCAAGCGGCTGAGGCACATCCCGAATTGTCCCATGCCGGTGTAGTGCCAGCCCTCGTCCCAGTCTTTATATTGCCGGATGGCTTCAGCCAGTACCGGGGCATGTTTCCCTTGTCCTAAGATACACAGGATGCTGGCAAGGATCACTTTTTCTTCCGGCATAGTGGCTCCGGCGATTTGTTTGCTGGCGAGCTGTATGCAACGTTCGGGATCGGTTAGTAATATTTCGAGCCCTTTATAATTATCCGTCACGCTGGCGATAGCCTTCTTCATCTCGGAATTACTGAATCCCTTGAACTCTTTATCTGTCAGCACCCGTTCCGGTAGGTTGCCGATCTTGACCAGGTGACGTTGTACCTTCTTGATGTCTATCTTTCGGGGTGATTTGTTTTCCTTGACACATAAGGCGGAAAGATAACCGACTGCATATCCCTGGTTTTGCAGGCAGGGTTGCATACGGATCACCGGCATGGCATCCCGGTGCGCACTTGCTCCCAAGCCGGTGGTCAGGATACCTTCCAATCCTTTCGGTAACAGACAGCGCAAGGGGACATCCGCATCATAAATCTTGTGCCGTTTTTCCGGAGGGTTTAGGATGAAGAGCGGGTCTATGATTATACCGTGCGTGTCGAACGAACTTTTGTGATAAGAAATCGTGTCGGGGTAACGGCGGTGGTTGATCACGTCGTATACCGAGATGATGTAGTCTCCGATTACCCGGCGGCGTTCGCGTGTCTGGGGAATTTTGACCAGATCGTATTGTCCTTGCAGCTTGGTCTTAGCTTGCACAAAGGCGCGTGAGACATCCAGAATATCCGTGTCGTCTACGAACAGCCAGTCGTTGTTGTTGTAATAGTCGCCCGGCGCCCATTTTCCAGTTCCCGCACCTTGTACGGCGATTGTTTTTTTACCTGTATAATCGAATGCCGCTCCGGCAGCAATGGCTATATCTGCGCTTCCAGTGCTGTCTATCAATATTTTGGATAGAATGACGCCTCGTCCGAAGGGAGTGGCGACTACGACTCCCTTTACTTGGCTTCCTTCTATCAAAGCACCGCATCCCATCACGCCGAACCAGAGTTTGCCTCCTGCCTGTAACAGCTCTTTACGATGCCATTCCATTTTCCAGTCGGCAGGGAAACGTCCTTCTCCTTTGGGTTGTCTTGGATGGTCTTTAGGTGCCATCGCCAGGACACTCTTGTCTATATGAGCGGTATATCCGCCTCGGAACCCATCCCAATAGACACCGATCATTCCCAGTGTACTCAATCCTCCAAGCCCGTGCAGGTATTCCAATACCAATGTATTGGCTCCCTGTTTGGCTGCAGATATTCCGGCGGACGCACCTGCTGTGCCGCCTCCCATCACAACTACATCGTAGCTGCCTAAAACTGGAAGCGCACCTGCTGGAGAGGCGACGAACCCCTTTTGCAGGGACGGACGGAGTGGGGAGAGCAGTTCGCCTGTTTGTCCGTAGTTTGAAGCGTTTACTTTAAGCTGGCGGACAGTGGCCTGAGCTGGTACGGGTATATCCTTTATCTGTCTGGCTACTGTTTCGCCCATCATTTCTCCTATGAACAAGGCCGGAACGGGGCGCATCACTTTGGCTGCCAACTCTCTTGGTATCTCAGCACAGGGACCGAGTACCCATAGGTTTGCAATATTCTTAGATTTGAATGCTTGCATCGGTAACTTGCGCCAGGACACCGGATTCCCGTTATATGCTTTCTCGCTGTTAATCGTTTGTTTCGGAATATACCAGAGCAGATCCGAGCTGTCGACCTGTTCTATATCCCATGTCCGGTTACGGATGATCTGTTCGGCCTCGGCCAGTGATGCATACGAGTCATCTTTGAGCGGTAAACGGAATGTATAGCGGGTGACCGGATAGCTTTTCTCACCAACCTTGATGGGCTGGGATAATTCTTCGGCCTGGATAATTTCCGGTGCTTCTTTCGGGGTATTTCCTACTACGGTATAGCAGAATTCTTGCGAACCTGCGATAAAAGGTTTACGTTCTGCTCCTAATAGTCCGGCAACGGATGCATTGTGCGTCGCATCGATAATCGCTTTGCAACGGATAGCCTGTCTGCCCGAACGGTTTGCAATCACGACTCCCGCAGGTTTACCGGACGGGTCCGTCAGCACATTCGTTACATAGCTGCTGTAGAGGAACTGTACGTTGTTGTCGATCAGCTCGTCTTCCAGCGTTTTCTTTATATGAAGCGGAGTCGGGAAATTTTTTCCTGGAAAGAGCTTGCGTGCAAGTGCTGTCTGCAGTTTTTCCCCTTCCTTTCGTTCGTAGAGATGTGAGCCACATATGTCTTCACCCAAATAGGGCATATAGCCAACCAGGTAAACTCGACTGCCCGTTTTCGCTGCGGCAACAGCAGCGGCAATAGCACGTGAACTTCCACCCGCGACCACAAGATCTACTTCTGCAATCACCGGAATCTTACGTGCTCCTTCATGGCAGAACCCTTCGTTGGGAACGGCTGACTTCATGGCCGCTTTTGCTTCCGTCACGCTACCTAAAGAGGCTAATGCGCCTCCTGCCGCCGTTACTTTTAAAAAATCACGTCGTGTAATCATGGTATTCTCTTTTTATACTGGTCTTTATGGGAGCCATAAAGATAAGAATTTTATTTTTTAGGAACTAATATAATAGCATCGGCAAATAAGGTACCCTTCGAACGGCAGCCGTCAATCTTGATAGAAGATGTCCAGTTGCCTTTCTCAAACGCGTATGTGCCTAAACTTACCCATGAACCTTTGTGAGATCTGGGAGATATTTCTACTTGCTTGGTCCCCTCTTTACCCGTAATGTCAAAAGCCATAACTTCGGGCATTTCCTGGTCGGGAAGAGCTGTGCAGTAAAAGAACACTTCGTATGTATCCGCCTTTTTGATAACAGGCATAAAGGTGAAAGAGCAATTGTTCTTTTGGTTCGCCGATTTAAAGAAACTGTTTTTATAATGTGCTCCGAAACTTTTTTGCCAATGTCCGGATCTTTCTATTTTGTCGATATCGCTGTCATCGACTAATATTTCGGGAGTAGAACCGTCCAAATAAGGATTCTCTTTCAGGATTTTCCTTAGCTTGGTTACATCTATTGTCTGGACGTCGGTATTATCGTCGATCGCTAATGCCGATGCTACGGCTGCCGACTGTCCCAGCACCATAAAGACCGGTTCCATCCGGATTGATCCGAAAGCGATATGGGTGGAAGAAATACATACGGGGACCAGTAGATTAGTACATTCTTCGCGTTTAGGCGTAATGCTCTTGTACGAGATCGGATAGGGTGGAAAGCCGTGATATTGGACATCCCCTTCATTTTTTACCATACCGTTTGTAATGATACGTTGGCAATTATGAGAGTCCATCCCGTAGGCGGCCATTCCGATAGCATCTCCCACAGTTTCTTCCCCTTGGCAATTCTTTTGTGTCATGATATATTCCCCGTTCAGGCGTCGGGCTTCGCGCACATATAGTTGGGTCGGAAAGTTATCATTGTCAACAAATTCATCTTTCGCCCATCCGAATCTGGAAACCTGGTCTCGAAGTTTGGAAGGGACTCTTTCATCGTGTGTGAGGAAATAGAGCAGTCCTTTTGTATAGTCTACATGTTCTTGCCAGATCCGTTCGCGGGTTGCATAGTCGCCATCCGGATATTCGTAATTCATACCGATCATATCGGTTGATAGTGGTCCGCGATTATTCACGTCATACTTATTATCCGGCATCATACCCCAGTTAAATAAGAGATAATTATCTATGTGTAAATTCATTTTACGGATAGCACGTGCCAATAGTTCATATTTGGCCGGATCATAGTTTTCAGGTTTTTCGAACGGACGTTGATTTTCTTTATTGTCGGTAAGGCATAAACGGAAATTGTATGCTTGTACGAGTTTATCTCCACTTCCTCTTTCTTTCAGTGTATTAGGTTGGATTCCCCAACATAAGCCACTATTCGGATCGCCTTCTTTTAGATATGGGTCTACTCCGTCCGGAAATTGATGCCAGAAAGACATCTGGACTCCATTAAGAGTCTCGTCGTATTCTTCGTTTCCTTCACGTCCGACAAAGTAGGAAACACCGGCTTTTGCCATTAAATCGCCTTCATACGAACAATCAATGAATTGTTTGGCTTTAACCCGTATCAAGGTCTTTTTATCCGGTTGTCGGGAGTCTTCCAAAGTGATACTTTGTATTCTCTTATTCTGAACTTTAGCATTTGTTATCCGGCGATAATACAGGACATCTAAATCTGCATCTTTCACAAAGCGGTTCATGGTTGCTGTTGCGACACTCGGCGGAAAGGTCCATTGCTCGAATTTATTATAATGCTCTCCAATGCGACGATAGAAAAGGCGTGCCAATCCGGTAACTGCATATTTGTTTCCGATATCTGTCATTCCGAGACCGCCGGTAGTCATACCTCCTAAATATTTGCCAGGCTCTACCAAAAGAACGGATTTACCCATCTTTTTTGCAGAGTAAGCAGCTACAACACCTGCGGATGTTCCTCCGTAAATACAAATGTCAACTTCTCTGATAGAAGTTAGGCTGTCCTCTTTGCCGGATTGGCAAGAAAATAGGGAGACACAAAAAATAAGAAAGATTATTTGATATTTCATGTGATTATTTTTATTGATAAGTTCAAAAAGGAATGAGCGAATAATCCCGGAATAGGGAAATTACCCCGGATGTAATTTGATGAAGATATCCAATCGCCATCCGGGGTAAATATTAGAGATACAAATTTATTCGTAATTAGGATTCTGAGTCAGATTCGGATTGGTTTGTCTTTCGATATATGGGATCGGCCATAAATAATCTCTATTCTTGTCGAATTTACGGATATCGACAACACGCATTTTAAAATCTGCTGATTCTCCGCTTTCAGCAATGGGAATACCTTCATAAAAAGCTGTACCCCATTCGTCAATACGTGGTGCCTTATCTGGATAAGACTTCTTCATTCTACCTAAAAGAGGTTGATTCATGACGGTTTCGGCAATTTTCCAACGGCGAATATCGAACAGTCGTAAGCCTTCGCCTGAAAATTCATATTTACGTTCGCGAGCAACCGCGTAGAATAATTCGTTTGGATCGGTTGTTGTGATCGGTGGCATCTTAACAGAAGGACGTTGGCGAACTTTGTTGATCGCTTCCAAAACGGATGCATCGATTTCTCCAGCTTTTATTTTAGCTTCGGCATATGTTAACAAGACTTCCGGATAACGGATCAAAATTGTATTCATATCACAGTCGTTCAATGCATCTTTATCTTCTATATTAGCATATTTGCGCCAGCAAATACCGGTAAATGTCGCATAAGCATGAGTCGCTTCCAGATTGTCTACACGCTGGTTAGTCATATAATTCCAACATTTTGTACTGTCGCCATGAGTTTCGAATTGGAAACCTAAAAACTCCGAACCGGAGACGGCTAACGTATATCCCAGACGTGGATCTCTGTTTTCATACGGATGTTTGGGATCAAACATCGGAGATTTATCAATTTGTTTTCCATCTATACATTCCCAGGTATCGGCCAGTTGGTAAGCTGGTTTCTTATTCGTATGTGCTAACGCATTACGAGAACCAAACAAACGATAAAGGGCATGTACTTTTGTTCCTAATAGATATTGTACGGAGAAGATAACTTCTTTCGATGTCTGCCCTTCATATTTAAAAAGTTTAGAATAGTCATCTTCTATGATATATTCTGTTCCCTCCATTGCTATAACTGCTTGTGATGCGGAAATTGCCTCCTGCCAACGTTCATTATAAAGGGCGGTTCTTGCTTTTAGAGCTAAAGCTGCGCCTTTTGTTGCACGGCCGGAAGTTGGGTTATTTGTCGAAGGAAGATTTTCAGCTGCTTCTGTATATTCCTTTAAAATGAAGTCTACAACTTCGCTTTTGGGATTTCTGGGTTGTTGCCCAGTTTCCAATGTCAATACATCAGTGATCAAAGGAACATCTCCATATAATTCGATTAAATACGAATAATAAAGGGCACGAAGAAATTGGGCTTCAGCCTTGATCTGTGTGTAAGTAGCCGGAGCTACGTTATCTTTGCCTCTGGACATGTTTTGCAAAAGATAATTACATTTTGCTATGCCTGCATAAAAAGCTTTCCAATAGTTTTTTGCGAGGTCGCTGTTTGCATCGGAAGCTCCTTGCGCCATAGTTTGTAAAGCGCTTGTATTACGGTCATATCCTATATCTGCAGCTTCATCAAATGATAGGAAGAAAGTCATGGTCTCGAAGTCTGTCCATAAAGCAGTATAGCAGGATGCTAAAGCCATTTGCATTTCTGTTTCGGTCGCTAAAAAAGTTTGATCCGAAGGAGAGTTCAGTGGATTCTTATCTAAATAGTCACTACACGAATTCATACATAAAGCAGAGCATACGGCAGTTGCATATAATATTATTTTTTTCATTTTCAGATTTAATTTAAAGGTTGAACATTAGAACTTAAGATCTACACCAAAGCTTATCGTTTTTAATTGTGGATAATATCCACCATTACCGATAGGAGCTTCAACATCGAATCCATCCCAGAAACTGTCTATTGTCAACAGATTGTCACCACTTACGTAGAAACGCAGATAAGATATTGGAGTTTTTCTTATTACATTTTTAGGCAGTGTATAACCCAATTGTATGTTTTTTAAACGAATGTAAGCAGCATTTCTCATCCAGAAAGAAGAGTTCTGCATATTATTTGTTTCGTTAAAAGCTAAACGTGGGAACTTGGCATTTCTGTTTTCCGGAGTCCAGTAATCTTTATGCTGTTCTTGAACTGTACCACCTTCGATGAAAGTCTGGATACCTTGACCATTGATATAGCCATCAGCTTTTCCGACTCCCTGGAATAACATACTCAGGTCAAATCCTTTGTAATCCCCATAAAGTGACAAACCAAATGTGTAACGTGGGATTGTTCCACCAATGATCTTATAATCGGAAGTATTGATAACACCGTCACCATTCTGGTCTTTGTATTTGATATCACCAGGGCCGAAGTTTCCGTATTGAGTAGCTCCTAAATAATTTCCATCGGCATCGTAATCTTCCGGCTGGATATAACCAATAGCTTCTAATCCGTAGATGGAGTACATTTCGTACCCTTCACGGTTAACTGTTAAACCTGTTTGGTTTACACCTCTCATATCTAGTATTTTATTGCGTACATCAGAAATATTGAAAGAGGCACGGTAGTTAAAATCTCCGACTTGGTCTGCATAGCTAAGAGAGACTTCCCAACCTCTATTCTCCATCTTACCTGCATTTTGTGAGGGAGCATCCATACCAATAATAAGAGGTACGTTTAGTTTCATCAAAATATCATCGGTCACTTTGTAGAAATAATCGGCAGTGATATTCAGTTTACCAAATAGGGTTGCATCGATACCAATATCTGTAGAAGTCGTAGTTTCCCACGTGATTTTTCTGTTTGCCATATTCGTGATTGCTGCACCGGATGATATCGTTTTGTCGAATATATATTTTGTGTCCAAATTAACATTTGAGGAGAATGGGTATGGATCGATTGCAGAATTGTCAGCATTCATTACGTTTTGGTTACCCAATTGTCCCCATGATGCTCTGAATTTAAGATTGTCGACAATATTTCTGATCGGTTCCCAAAAAGCTTCTTCTGATATACGCCATCCTGCAGAAACAGAAGGGAAAATACCCCATTTATTTCCTTCTGCAAAACGGGAAGAACCATCATAACGCATATTAGCTTCGAAAAGATATTTACCTTGATAGTCATAATTGATACGTCCGAAAATAGAACGCAAAGACCATTCGTAGGAATTACCGTATGCTTTTTGGTTTTCTTCTCCACCGGCATCCAATACCGGATAATCGGGGAATGCATAGTTTTCACGATAGCCTTTATGCATATCATAGCGATGGTCTTCTTGCTGGTAACCTACCATTGCTTTTATACCGTGATCATTGAATTGTTTGTCAAATGTTGCAGAAGCTGTCAACAAATTTCTCAAGTCCCTCGATGTCTGATCGTTCAGCGTACTTTTTTGTGGAGAACGATAATAAGGAGAATCGTCGTACTTATAAGTCTGAACTACTTTTCTGAAATCAGACGTATGATTTTCCCAATAATTGGCTGCATAGTTACCCTGGAAAGTCAACCATTCAAACGGTTGGTAGTTCAATGCAACATTGACAACTGCGGTTGGTTTCCGTTGTTTTTTTTAACCTCCGTCATTGGTGAAAGCTATGGGGTTGTCCCCGTTCCAGCCTTCACCCCATTGTCCTGTGCTAAGGACACCGGCTTGGATGGCAGGAATACGGCTCATCCAATGGAATGCATCTGTTCTGGACGGTTCTTTCTGGTCGATCATATTCAAGTGTGCATCGATACGGGCGGACAAGGTAGATGAAATATCCATATCCGTATTCATGCGGAAGGTATAACGTTTATAATTGGAATTCTCTATGATACCTTGCTGGTCCATATAGCCGAAACTGGCATTTGTACGGATTCGTTTTGAACCTCCACTTAATGTGACAAAATGATTTTGCATCAAACCACTGTTAGTCAAACATTCGTCATACCAGTCAGTATCGGGATAACGATCCGGATCTGTCAATATGCCCTGACGGTATTCCTTGATATATTCGTCTGAATAGAGAGGAGATTTACCGATATTGGTATAGGCTGTATTTGTCATCAGCATGTGATCGATAGCCCCGACTTTGTCAGGAAGGTCGATCGCGCTCTGCCAACCAACATAACCGTTGTATGAAACAGTAAATTTATCCGCTTCTGCACGTTTTGTGGTGATAAGTATAACACCATTGGCTGCACGTGAACCATAGATAGCGGAGGATGCAGCATCTTTCAAAACGGAGATAGATTCGATTAGAGAAGGATCGATGTCATTGATTCCCATCTCAACTCCGTCCACCAGAATTAGGGCGTCATTATTGTTCAAAGTCGTTTTACCACGGATGCTGATTGTTCCTCCGTCAGCTCCCGGTTGTCCGCTACGTTGTGTGATGGCGACACCCGGAATGAGGCCCTGCAGGGCCATTGAAGTTTGACCAACCTGACGTTTGGTCAAATCTTTTATAGAGACAGATGTTACCGAACCTGTCAGATTTGCTTTTTTCTGTGTACCGTAACCAACAACTACAACTTCGTCAATATCTTGTGTGTCTTCAATCAATTTGATGTTAAATAAGTTTTTGTTTCCTACTTGTATTTCTTGTGAAAGATAACCGATATAAGAAATTTGTAGTATAGAAGAAGATGTGACATTGAGATCGAAATTACCTTCAATATCAGTGATGATACCGTTGGTCGTTCCTTTTTCAATTACGTTTGCACCTATAATAGGTTCGCCGTTTACATCTGTTATTTTACCGGTAATATGTTTTGTTTGCTTTTGCTGGGTTGCATATGCTTTCCGAGTGATGTTGATATTGCGATCGTTGATCGTATAGGTTAGGTCGGTACCGACCAATGCTTGTGAAAGGACTTCATCGATTTGTTTGTTTTTTATTTGGATGTTGACTTTTATATTTTTCACTTCTTCATCCACATAAAAGAAAAGAAATTCACTTTGATGCTCTATCTGGGAGAATAGGTCGGTGAGGGATATTTGCTCTGCTTTGACTGATATGGTAGCAGATTGGGAATAAGATGATTCTACAGCTACCATTTGAAACAGAGCCACGAATAATAAGATAACCGTGATTCTCATAATTGTAAAAAGTTTTTTTAAGCCTTTGGGTAAGAAAGACTTGTAATACGAAACATTTTCCATATTTTTGTACTGATTTAAAGATTGATAATTCGCTTCATCCACAATGTTTGGTCGCGGAGCGGACGGAGCGGAAAATTAAATTTAATGATTTTAAACCGGTTGTACCCTTAGGTAGGACCGGTTTTTTAGGTTAACGCTGGTGCTACTTCATAGGCATTATCTTTTAAGTGTTGCATATTGTATGTAATAAACTCTCTCGCTGTTGTGCCACCGGATGGGTAGGCTACGGGAAATGACTTTTAGGATCTGCTCGATACTTTGTTCTTGACTGAAAGTCCCGGAAACAGTCACGGCAGGGTTCTTCAGTTCCTGGCTGTCGATCTGGATTTCCACTTTATATGCACTTTGCAGCTCTTTGATAAGTTCGACGAATGGAATCGATTTGTATTTCAACAGACCGTCTTTCCAGGCAGTGAAAGTTTCGGTGTCTATTTCTTTGACATCCACCTTGTTTGTCGACCGGTTGAAAGTCAGTTGTTGGTTTGGGGTCATCACGATATTTTGCTTTGCGCCTTCGAAACGGATGGAACCTTCCACAAGGGTTGCCGTGATATCGTCTGACTCTGCATCTGCCTTCACGTTGAAGTGCGTACCCAATACGGTGATAGAAGCACCGTTCATCTCTACTTGGAAGGGCTTGCTTGGATCTTTTGCCACTTCAAAATAGGCTTCACCTTCTAATTTGACGTTGCGGCTGTCTTTCCCGTATTTGTCGGAATAGCTTAAGCGGCTGTTTTTGTTCAATGTGATGATGGTTCCATCTTCCATCGTGAAGTTGGAGGTATGTTCGTCTGTCAGCAAGGTGTAGTGTTCGGATATACGGTCATTTGTATTATAAAGGAAAAGGGCTGTTGAGAAAATGAAAAGCAAACAGGCTGCGGCAATTAGTGGAATGGCGTTTCTCCATAATTGCCGCCGGGCAGTCTGCCTTCTTTGTACATTGATCTTTTGTTGCAGTTTGTCGGCCGAGAAAGCAGGGGCAACGGAATGTTTGAAAGCGACATCCGCATCCCAATAATTCTTGAGACGTCGGAATTCATCTCGGTTTTTTTCGTTTTCGTTCAGCCATTCGCTTAACGAAAGGATATCGTCCGAAGAACTTTCTCCACTCAGGACACGTGCGATTATATGGTTTATTCTGTTTTCCATTCTGTGTGTTTCTATATGTATAGTCGCTGGGAAGCGAGAATACCCTTAGTCGAAATGAGAAAAAGATAGAAAATTTTCATCTGTTCCCATTCGGAGAAAATAAATTTCCCACTGTGGGAAAATTTATTTTCAATAGGAGGAAACAAAATTTTCAATAGGTGGAAACAAATGTTTCCTGGGCATGAAACAGAAGTATCCTATGCATGAAATTTTTGCTTCATGCCAGAGTGTTGCTTTTCAGATGCAATCGTCGGCAAGTGTTTCCCGCAGTTTGCGGACGGCATTCGCCAAGTGTGCTTCCAATGTTTTGACGGAGATGTCGAGGATGGCAGCCACTTCTTTATATTTGAGCTTGTCCTCGCGGACGAGTTTGAAAGCCATTTTGCATTTGGCGGGTAGCGAGTCGATTGCCAAGTTCAGGCGGTGAATTCCTTCTTGGCTGATAAGCTCTTCTTCGGGAGTCGTTTCGGTCGATGTGAAAAGGTCGATGGAGATTTCGTCCAGCGATACCTGCTCCATGTGTTGTTTACGATAATAGCTGATCGCCTTGTGGCGGGCTACCGTATATATGTAAGAATCGAAATTAGAGATGCCGGGTAGCTGTTTGCGGTTGTTCCAGATAGCTAAAAAGGTATCGGAAACAATTTCTTCGGCTTCTGCCGGGGATGAGACATACATGCCCGTAAATCGTATTAGTGGCCCGAAATAGGTCATGTAAAGCGATTTAAGAGCGGTTTGTGAATCCGATAAGGCCATTTCACAAGCCCACTGTATGATATCGTCTCGATTCTCTCCCAAGTGTGAGTAAGATTAACAATGTTCTTATAATAAAAGTCGCGAATATAGCGAAAATCCCCTAGTCCGGTAACATTATTTTTTTATTCAACTGTTTCTGTGGATGTATGGTTCGACTTGTAACATGTTTGTAATATCTATGTCATTTTTGCGTAATATTTGTTTCAGACCTTTGCAACCAAATACATAACAAGCAATTATGGAGACATTCTATCTCTTTCTGATCATTTTCCTCTTTGTGCTGGCGGTGTTTGACCTGTCAGTCGGAGTTAGTAACGATGCAGTCAATTTTATGAATTCGGCAATAGGATCGAAAGCTGCATCTTTTAAAGTAATAATGGTGATTGCCGCGATCGGCATCTTTGTCGGTGCTTCGCTATCCAACGGAATGATGGATATTGCCAGGCACGGAATTTACCAGCCGCAACATTTCTATTTTTCAGAAATTATGTGTATTTTGCTGGCTGTCATGCTCACCGATGTGGTGTTGCTGGACATTTTTAACTCTCTGGGGATGCCTACTTCGACTACCGTTTCGCTGGTATTCGAATTGTTGGGCGGTACGGTTGCAATTTCATTAATCAAGATTGCCAATTCTAATGGTGCACTTCAGTTGGGTGACCTGCTGAACACGGATAAGGCTTTTACGGTGATACTCGCCATTTTTCTTTCAGTGGCGATCGCTTTCTTTTTCGGGGCCATTGTTCAATACATTTCTCGCTTGATTTTTACTTTCAACTACAAGAAACACATGAACTATTTTATCGGCTTGTTCGGTGGTTTGGCTGCCACTTCCATCTTGTATTTCATGTTGATAAAAGGTTTGAAAGAAAGTTCCTTTATGGAAGGTGATCTTAAAACGATGATTTATAGCAATACGGACACGATCGTGTGGGGAGCACTTATCTTTTTCACTTTATTGATGCAGGTTCTTCACTGGTTGAAGGTGAACGTTTTTAAAGTGGTGATCTTGCTGGGAACGTTTGCCTTGGCTTTGGCGTTTGCCGGTAATGACTTAGTGAACTTTATCGGTGTTCCGTTGGCTGGCTATTCTTCTTATATGGATTTGATGGCGCAGGGAGGCACGACTACAACCGACACTTTCCTGATGGAGTCGTTGCTTGAACCGGCCAAAACCCCGTGGTACTTCCTTGTTGGTTCCGGCTTGGTCATGGTGATTGCCTTGGCTACTTCGAAAAAGGCGCAGGCGGTGATCAAAACGTCTGTAGACCTGGCCCGGCAGTCGGATGGAAATGAAAATTTCGGAACATCGCCCGTTGCACGTGTTCTGGTGCGTACGTGCAACAATGCCTCCAATACGATATTGAGCGTGGTGCCTTTGCGAGTGAAGGACTGGATTGACAGCCGTTTCAATAATAACGAGATAATACTTGAAGATAAGGCCAGTTTCGACTTGGTGCGTGCTTCGGTGAATGTCGTGCTTTCCGGTCTGTTGATTGCGTTGGGTACTTCGTTGAAGTTGCCGTTGTCTACGACTTATGTCGCTTTTATGGTGGCGATGGGTAGTTCTCTGGCCGACCGTGCCTGGGGGCGTGAAAGCGCAGTTTACCGTATCACCGGTGTGCTCTCCGTGATCGGTGGTTGGTTTATTACGGCAGGTGCAGCCTTTACGATCTGTTTCCTGGTTGCTCTGTTGATCCATGTCGGTGGTATTGCGGCAATGGCGGCGATGGTGGGGCTGGCGATCTATATGCTGATCCGTAACCAGATTCTGTATAAAAAGAAGATGAAGAAGGAAGCCATGCAGGAAGAAGTTGATTCCACGATTTCCAAACTACGTGAGACAAAGGACAAACGTGAGGCTCTTTCGCTGTTCCGTGAACATAGTCGCGACGAGCTTTGCGACGTGCTGAACTTCGCTTCCGACACTTTCAACCGCTCTGTTCATGGCTTTATGGATGAAAACCTGCGCGAACTTCGCAAGGTTATGAGCGCGATTGAGGAAAAGAAGAGTTACTTGAAACAGGTCAAACGTGTCGGCACGTTGGGCGTTACCCAGTTGGAGCATGATATTGCGATCGATAAAGGTTTGTACTATTATCAGGGGAATGATTTTGCCAGCGAGATCGTGTTCAGTATCCGTCGTCTGACGGAGCCAGGCAAAGAGCATGTCGACAATCATTTTAGCCCGCTTTGTGAAGTACAGAAGGAGGATTTCGGAAAGATGACCGATGAGATCGTTTCTTTCCTGAACCGCAGTTCGGTTATGATCGAAAGCAATGATTACCATCGTATGGATGACCTGATTGCCGAATCGGTCGATCTGACGGCTAAACTGACGCTTCTGAAGAAGGAGGAACTGAAACGTATCCAAGGACAGAGCGGTAGTACGAAGGTCAGCATGGTCTACCTAAATATGGTACAGGAAGCGCAGAATGTGGTATCTTTTACGGCTAATTTGCTGAAAGTGAGCCGTAAGTTCCAAAAAGAATAATCGGTGTGTTACTTTTCTCTTGAAAGAAAAGTAACCAAAAGTTCAAGGCTTAACCGTCTGGGCTACTCCGGGCAAAGACTACGCTG
>ERZ779643.1605-NODE-1605-length-14818-cov-2.283073_pt1 | contig 14818 bp, 13 predicted proteins | sample MGYA00511564_ERZ779643 | MGnify/ENA primary metagenome ERZ779643 (study PRJEB29588, sample SAMEA2147114) | human gut metagenome | biome: human gut; feature: human-associated habitat; material: faeces | place: Denmark | collected 2008/2010 ... | reverse complement strand
ATCGGCTAAGGCATGATGGTGTTGCGTCAGGTCGTATCCGCAGCGGAGGGCTACTGTTTGCAGTTGATGGTTGGGCAAGTCTCGGCCGAATGCAAGACGGGAAGCACGGAGGGTGCAATGGAACGAGTAACCGGGGTATTCCATGCCGTAGGCTTGGAAGGCGGCTTTCAGGCATCCTTCGTCAAACGGACGGTTATGGGCCACTAAGGGCAAACCTTCAATCAAGGGTGTGATTTCGCGCCACACCTCCGGGAAAGGGGCGGCATGGGCTGTATCCTGAAAAGACATCCCGTGAACCTGCGTGTTCCAGTAATTATAGTAATTGGGATAGGGGCGTACCAGACGGTAATGCCGGATGGTTATTTCCCCGTCGCGGACCACCACGAGGCCTACGCTGCAAATGCTGGAGCGTTGCCCGTTGGCGGTTTCAAAGTCTATGGCGGCAAAGTCTTTCATGTCGTAGGGCGCGGAAGGGTACGTTTGTTTGCAAAAATAGCAATAATGCGTCAATTTATGGTAGGGGATGCCATAAATCGGTGCGGAAACTTGGCAGGGCGGCCTTGTTTCGATAATTTTGTTTTGAAAAATCCGTAACGGGCATCCTTGCTTGGGGTAAAAGCAGGATAAGATTTTTGTTTTAACAACCTAACAAACCAGATTTATGAAGAAATGCGTTTATGCAGTATGCGCTTTGCTGTGGGCAGGCTGTACCGCCTCCCGTTCCGCATCGGACGGCAGCAAAGACCGGGAACAAAAGGAGACTGTGCAAATCGACAGCCTCGCTCCCAATCCTTTCATCCGGCATCTCTATACGGCCGACCCTTCAGCCCACGTCTGGGCCGACGGACGTTTGTATGTCTATGCCTCCCATGACATCGATCCGCCGCGCGGTTGCGACCTGATGGACCAGTATCATGTGTTTTCCACCGACGACATGGTGCACTGGACCGACCACGGCGAGATTCTCCGCGCCTCGCAAGTGCCTTGGGGACGCAAGGAGGGCGGCTTCATGTGGGCACCGGACTGTGCCTACAAGGACGGCACGTATTATTTCTATTTTCCCCATCCCAGCGAGACCGATTGGAACGGAAGTTGGAAAATCGGGGTGGCCACGAGCAAGGAACCGGCTGCCAACTTCACCGTGCAGGGCTACATCGAAGGAATGGATCCCCTCATCGACCCTTGCGTGTTTGTGGACGACGACGGGCAGGCCTACCTGTACCAAGGCGGGGGCGGCACGTGCAAGGGCGGCCGGCTGAAGGACAACATGATGGAGATAGACGGCGCGATGCAGACCATGGAGGGACTGGTGGATTTCCACGAGGCTACGTGGATTCACAAATACAATGGTGTATATTACCTGTCCTATTCCGACAACCACGAACCGGGGCAGGAGGGGGTGGCAGGATGGAACCGCATGCATTATGCCATCAGCGACCATCCGCTCGGGCCGTGGAAGCACATGGGCATTTACATGCAGCCCACCCGTCCGGAAACGGGCTACGGCTATATCCAGGTATCGGACGACCGGACCATCAGCAAGGTCAAGTGTTTCACCGAAAAACCCAACCTGGAGCTGGCGCAGACGTTCCTGCAATGCGGCGAATTTCTCTGGAACTCCGGCATCTTCGTCTGGAAAGTCGGCGACATCATCGAAGCGGTGCGCACCTACCTGCCCGAGCACCACGCCCTCTTCTCGGACATCCAGCCGGTATTGGGCACTTCAGAAGAAGCGGAAGCCATCGCCCGGGTATTCTCCGAATGCCGCTCCATCTCGATCGACTACGGCGTGATGGAGAAGGCGAACAACGTCTATGTACGCCGCGGAGAGTTCGGCTGGAGCGACGTGGGGACCTGGGGCTCGCTCTACCAGCACGCCCGCAAGGACCGTTACGCCAACGCCAAACCCGAGAAGGGATGCTATACGGACGAAAATACCCGCAGTTGCATCGTCTCCCTCCCGGAAGGCAAAGTAGCCGTCATCAACGGCCTGAAGGAGTACATCGTGGTGGATACGGAGGACGTGCTGCTGATCTGTCCGCGCAGCGAGGAACAGAACATCAAGAAGTTCATCGACGAAGTGAAATACAACGAAGGCGACAAACATATTTAAGGGCCACAACATTTCCGCTCCGACGCGGGTTCCGGAGCCGCCGGGATTTCCGAAAAGGCAAATGCCCCTCGCCGGGCTTCCCATCGGCAAGCGTTCCGCTCTTCTTTTGGACAAGGAAAACATGACCAAATATTCGATTTCCCCGATGTCATCCCTGTATGAACTGTATCTGCGCCATCCGCGCATTTCGACGGACTCCCGCCGTATCGAGCCCGACTCCGTATTCTTCGCACTCCGGGGGGCGTCGTTCGACGGCAACCGCTTCGCAGCCGACGCCCTCGAAAAGGGGGCGGCATACGCCGTCGTGGACGATCCCTCGCTCCCGAACACCCGCCCCGACAAGGCAGACCGTCTGATCGTCGTGGACGACGCACTGCAAACCTTGCAAACCCTCGCCCGGGAACACCGCCGGGAGTTGGGGCTGCCGATCCTCGCCATCACGGGCAGCAACGGCAAAACCACCACGAAGGAGCTGGTCAGCCGCGTACTGGCCGAGAAATACGAAGTCTATGCCACCCGGGGCAACCTGAACAACCACATCGGCGTACCGCTGACCCTGTTGGCAATGACCCGCGACGTGGAGTTCGGCATCGTGGAGATGGGTGCGAGCGCGTGCGGGGAGATCGCCCTGCTCTGCTCGATCGCGGAACCCAACTACGGCATCGTCACCAACATCGGACGAGCCCACCTGGAAGGCTTCGGCGGCCCGGAGGGTGTCCGGCGCGGGAAAGGCGAGCTGTACGACTGGCTCGCCCGGACCGGAGGGCGCGTTTTCGTTCCTGCCAACGACCCGGTCCTGATGTCCATGGCGGCCGAACGCGAAACGCTGGCTGCGGAGTGTTACCCGACCACGCTGGCCGACGGCGTGGAGCACCACCTCGAAGGGGACTACAACCGCTTCAACGTCGCTGCGGCGGTCGCCGTCGGGCGTTATTTCGGCGTGGACGACGACCGCATCCGCTATGCCGTAGGCTCCTATCGGCCCGACAACCACCGCTCACAAAAAATACGCACCGGGCAGAATACCCTGATTCTCGACTGTTACAACGCCAATCCCTCGAGCATGCAGGCATCGCTCGTCAACTTCCGGCAGGAACCGCTCGAAAGCTGCACCCGGAAGATACTGATCCTCGGCGATATGCTGGAACTGGGCGACTGGTCGGATGCGGAACACCGCCATATCATCTCCCTCGCCGCCGAAATTCCCGATGCCCGTATCTTGCTGGTCGGACCGCATTTCGCAAAGGCTTACCGCAGTCTGGAATCCCGACCCGCCGACACGACTCTCTACCCGTCGCAGGAGGCACTGGCCGCAGAGCTCCGGAAACATCCCGTATCGCAGGCCCTGATCCTGGTCAAAGGATCGCACAGCATCGGGCTGGAGAGGCTCGCCGATCTCCTGTAACGATTCGATTGACAAACACAGCGACCATGAAAACATTCAGATACCTCATCGCCGGACTGCTGTTGCTTGCGGCGCTTCCCTCCCAGTCCAAAGAGGAGGAAATCTCTGTTTCCCGTTCCTGGGGCAAACTCTCCGGAACGCTGACCGTACCCGACGAAGGAAGCGACGCAGCGGTGCTGATCATCGCCGGCTCGGGACCGACCGACCGCAACGGCAACAGCGGCTCGGGCCTGATAACCAACACCTACTACATGCTCGCCCGTGCGCTCGAAAAAGAGGGAATCGCCTCGCTCCGCTACGACAAACAGGGCATCGGAGGCAGCCGTTACCGGGATCCGGAACTTTACAAACAGGAAGACCGGCTGCGCCTGGCCGACTACATCGCCGACGCCGAAGCCCTGACGGATTACCTCAAGGAGCGCGGCTTCCGAAAAATCATCCTTGCCGGGCACAGCGAAGGTTCGCTCGTCGCATTGGTCGCAGCGACCGAATCGCCCGACGTCGCGGCCGTCATCTCGCTGGCGGGAGCCGGCTACCCGATCGACGAAATCCTGCAATTCCAGCTTACCCGCGAACTGATCTCCTACAATCCCGGACTCATCCTCAACGTACAGTCCATCCTCTCCCGGCTCAAACAAGGGAAAACGACCGAAGATATTCCCGCAATTTTACAAGGTATCTTCCGACCTTCCGTACAGCCTTACCTGATCTCGTGGATGCAATACGATCCGCGCGAAGTGATCCGGCAGGTAAAACAGCCGGTCCTGATCGTCAATGGCGACAACGACATCCAGATATCCGCCGACAATGCCGAAGCTCTGGCCCAAGCCCGGCCCGACGCCGACAAAGTCATCATCGAAGGGATGACCCACCTGCTGAAACAGAGCGAAGTGACCGATCCTCAACGGCAAAAAACGACTATTTATATGGATGCTGCCGCGCCTGTTTCCGAAAAGTTAGTGTCGGTCATGGCGGATTTCATCCGCCGGATATGACCTTCTGCCGGCGCAGCGAAACGCCGGCTCCGACCCAAGGATTCCGCGCCATCGCATGCCGCCGGGCGATAATCATCTTTTCGACGACCGGAACCGAAAAATGCCCCGGCAATACGAATTGCCGCATTTTTAGGAGCCATTGCGTTTGATTTTCTGAAAGAAAAACCTACTTTTGTAAGTTGCCTCGAAATTTTAACGAAAACCTACATACGCAATGGAACAAACCAAACCCTCTCAATCTCTGCCCGACAACGCGTACCGCGAACTCAAACCGGGCGAAGAGTACGTCCCGATGATGCCGGCCGACGCCAAGCCGAAGGAGGTCACTCCCTATTCGGTTACGATGGGCCTGCTGATGGCCGTTCTCTTCTCCGCCGCCGCAGCCTATCTGGGCCTGCGCATCGGCCAGGTGTTCGAAGCAGCCATACCGATCGCCATCATCGCCGTAGGCGTCGGCAACATGCTGGGCAAAAAAAACATGCTGGGACAGAACGTCATCATACAGTCGATCGGCGCCTCGTCGGGCATCATCGTCGCCGGAGCGATCTTCACCCTGCCGGCGCTCTACATCCTCGGTTTGGAAACCGCATTCTACAAAGTATTCCTCTCGTCGGTACTGGGCGGTATCCTGGGCATCGTGCTGCTCATCCCCTTCCGCAAATATTTCGTCAAGGAGATGCACGGCAAGTACCCCTTCCCGGAGGCAACGGCCACGACCGAAGTGCTCGTATCGGGCGAAAAAGGCGGCAATCAGGCCAAGCTGCTGGCCGTAGCCGGGCTGGTGGGCGGTCTGTACGACTTCGCAGCGAGCACCTTCGGCCTCTGGACGGAGGAGATCTCGACCCGCATGACGGCTTGGGGCACCCTCTGCGCCGATAAGTTCAAAACCCTGCTCAAAGTCAACACGAGCGCTGCGGTGCTCGGCCTGGGCTATATCATCGGACTGAAATATTCGGCCATCATCGCCGCCGGTTCGTTCCTGATCTGGCTGCTCGTCGTTCCGGTGGTCGGTTCGACCGCCACGGGCGCAGGCATGTCCCCTGAAGAGCTATACCAGACCTTCGGTCGTCCGCTGGGTATCGGCGGCATCGCCATGGCCGGGCTTATCGGCATCATCCGTCAGAGCGGCATCATCAAACAGGCGATGGGGCTCGCCGTCAGCGAGTTTTCGGGCAAGAAAAAAGCCGAAACGAACGTACCTCGCACCCAGCGCGACCTGACCATGCGCACGATTCTCACTACGTTGATCGCGGCGCTCGCCACCACCTTCTTCTTTTTCCAGTTCGGCATTCTGGGCAACTGGGGGCAGACGGCCGTGGCGCTGCTGATCGTCTTCGTCATCTCGTTCCTTTTCACGACGGTCGCAGCCAACGCCATCGCCATCGTCGGCACGAACCCCGTGTCGGGCATGACGCTGATGACACTCATACTGGCGTCAATAATCATGGTTTCCGTAGGACTTAGCGGTACAGGCGGCATGGTAGCCGCATTACTTATGGGCGGAGTGGTCTGCACAGCATTGGCCATGTCGGGCTGCTTTGTAACCGACCTGAAAATAGGATACTGGCTCGGCACAACACCTGCAAAACAGGAAACATTCAAATTCCTCGGCACTCTTGTTTCGGCAGCTACCGTAGGAGGCGTCATGATGATACTCAACAAGACATACGGATTCTCGGGCGACGCTCTTGCCGCCCCGCAAGCCCATGCCATGGCTGCCGTAATAGAACCTATGATGAATGGCGGGCAAGCTCCATGGCTGTTATACGGAATAGGAGCCGTAATCGCGATAATACTAACCGTATTCAATGTTTCGGCGCTCGCCTTTGCCTTAGGCATGTTCATACCATTGGAACTAAACCTTCCGTTGCTCGTTGGCGGAATGATAAACTGGTATGTAAATACCCGTTCTACAGACGAAGCCATAAAGAACGCTTACAATGAACGCGGCACCCTGATAGCTTCAGGCTTCATAGCAGGCGGTGCGCTAATGGGAGTAGTAAGTGCGGCGTTAAGGTTCTGCGGGCTGGATTTCATGCTTTACTCGTGGGTAGAAAACACTTGGAGCGAGGTTGCTTCATTGATATTATACGCGATATTGATTTTCTATTTCATAAAAATGTCGCTTTCAAAGCCTAAACATTTAGTTTAAATGTCAAAAAACCAATATATACACTTGTAAATCCAAATTAAATAATTACTTTTGCACCGCCGTTACGAGATAGCGGAATGTTCAAATCAATAATTAATTCAAATTTATGTCTACAAGAATCAGATTGCAGCGTCACGGTCGCAAAGGCTATGCCCACTACACTATCGTGATTGCTGATTCGAGAGCTCCACGCGATGGACGCTTTATCGAACGTCTCGGGTATTACAACCCCAACACAAACCCTGCACAAATAGAACTCAATTTCGAGCGCGCTCTATATTGGGTTGAGGTCGGCGCACAGCCTACCGACACGGTGCGAAGCATATTAAGCCGCGAAGGCGTAATGCTCATGAAACACTTGCGTGGCGGCGTAAAGAAAGGTGCTTTCGACGAAGCAGCCGCACAGCAAAAATTCGAAGCTTGGAAACAGAGTAAAACAGCAAAGCTTGACGCTGTAAAAGCTAAAGACGACGCTGACAAACGTTCGCAAGCTAAAGCCCGCCAGGAAGAAGAGCACAAAATAAGCGAAGAAATAGCAAAACGCGTAGCAGAGAAGAAAGCCGCTAAACTGGCAGCTGAAGCAGAAGCAGCAAAAGAGGCTGCAGCAGAGGCAGCTCCGCAGGAAGACGAAGCTCCCGCAGAAGAAGCACAGGCTTAATAGAACCTGCTTAAAAGTCTACACTTTAAAATGGAACGCTCCAAAATATATTTTTGGAGCGTTCCATTTATTATTACCCTACATCTATACAAACATAATAGGATTGCCCTATTTCACATTTTATCGGCTTAAAGAACGTTACGTTACAAAAAATCGTTATTTTAGCGAAGTTTATTCCTCTACTTTACATGAAATAAGTAACATTACATTAAACCATAATTAAATTAATGCACATGAAACAAAACGATTTGATTTCCATCACCAGTAAATTCAAGATAAAAGGGACCGTGTCATGCATAGAGCCTTTGGGAGACGGACTTATCAACACTACTTACAAAGTTACAACCAAGGAGAACTCTGCGCCAAATTATGTGCTGCAACTTATTAACAACGCTGTCTTTCCCGACGTAGACATGTTGATGGGAAACATTGTGGCCGTCACCAACCACATACGAAAAAAACTATCAGAAAAGGGACAATCCGAGCCGGAACGCCATTGTTTGGAGTTCATTCCACTGGCAAATGACTCTGGCAAGTACTATTTTTACGATGGCAGCAACTATTGGCGTATAATGGTATTCATAGAAGGTACTGTAACAAAAAGCGAAGTAAGTGCAGACTCTTCATACACCGTGGGATTGGCATTCGGAGATTTTGAATCCATGCTGGCCGACATCCCTGTTGAATTAGGCGAAACGATAAAGGACTTCCACAATATGGAATTCCGTCTTCAACAACTTCGCGAAGCAGTTGAACAGGACAAGGCAGGCCGTGCAGAATCAGTAAAATACTATATAGACGAAATAGAGCGCAGAGCCGAAAACATGACTCTCGGAGAAAGACTGTTCCGCGAGGGGAAATTGAAAAAAAGAATATGTCATTGCGACACAAAAGTCAACAATATGCTTTTTGACGCCAAGACAGACGAGGTGCTTTGCGTAATAGACCTAGATACAGTAATGCCAAACTTTGTATTCTCCGACTTTGGTGATTTCTTGCGCACCGCTGCGAACTCCGGTAAAGAAGATGATGAAAATCTTGACAACGTTAACTTCAAAATCGACATATTTGAAGCTTTTGCCCGTGGATACCTAAAGAGCGCAGGTTCATTTCTTACAGAAACGGAAATTAACAACCTTCCATACGCGACCGCCTTATTCCCTTACATGCAAACAGTACGTTTCCTTGCCGATTATATTAACGGAGACACCTATTATAAAATACTGTACCCCGAGCATAATCTGGTGCGCACCAAAGCACAGTTCAAACTGCTGCAAAGTGTAGAAGAACATTATATGGAAATGAAAGCTATAATATCCTCGCTTTCGGCATAAATAAAATATTAATGCGTCTGCATAAGACAAAAAGCATAAACACAAGGCACTGCCGCGGAAGAAAATATTTCCAGACGGCGTGCCTTATATGCTTTGTCATTACCTTTACCGAAATCAAGGCGCAAGAAAAGGAACAGCAATCACTCCTGTCTATTGAATACTCGTGGGAAGATTTCGTTGACGAATTCACTAACTCATATTATTCAGACGGCAATTATTCTGAAACAAACGAAGAGCTACTGGAAAATCTGCAAAACATACACAACAATCCAATAAACATAAACACTGCCTCTCGTGAAGATTTGCTTCAATTGCCATTTCTTTCACAATCACAGGCAGACTCGATTGTAAGTTATGTAAGCAAACATGGCCCTATGCTCTCGCTTGGCGAACTCATGTTCATAAAAAGAATAGACTTTCAGACAAGGAAATTTCTTACCATTTTTCTAAAATGTGCTGCCGACGAAACAAAGAAGCCGACTGTACTTGATATGCTAACTACAGGGAAACACGAAATTGCAATAAATACGTCTACACCTTTTTACACAGCTGACGGATATAAAACTGACAGCAAGATTTCTAACTCGAGCAAATATCTCGGAGACAAGAATCGATTTGCCTTGCGTTATCACTACAAGTACAACGATGAATTGCAATTCGGTGTTACAACCGAAAAAGACGCAGGAGAACCTTTCGCTTGTAGGGGGAATTTTCTGACAGATTCCTACTCCGCGTATTTTTACCGCAAACAAAAGAACGGACGTTATGCTTACGCATTGGGAGATTACAGGATTAGATTTGCAGAAGGCTTGGTAGTTGGCAATAATTACTTTTACGGCGGGAAAAGCGCCTTACTGGACGCGTATAACAGCCGGCGCGTTATAAGTGCCCATACATCTACTTCGGAAAATGATTTCTTCAGAGGAGGAGCCGGCTTTATGCGTTTCGGTAACATTACAGCCACCGCATTCGTTTCATACAATCGTATGGACGCTATTCTGAACGAAGATGGCGAAATAACTTCGTTTCCAAACAATGGATACCACAGAACTTCCACTGAACAAAAAAGACGAAATAATACAGAAAATTTCACAGCAGGAACAGACGTCTCTATTCAACTGAAAAAATGGAATATTGGCATAGCTGCCGCTATTTCACATTACAACAGAAAAATCTCACCACGTGAAGCAGAATACAACAAATTTGCTATGCGAGGGAAAAATTTCCGCGCTGCCAGCGCACACTACAATTATAACGGTAAGAGACTTTCACTACGCGGTGAAGCTGCTATTTCCGAAAAAAGTGCGACAGCTATAATCAACACAATAAAATGGGAAATGTTTCCATATATCACACTCACCAGTATTCAACGGATATACTCTAAAAAATACGCAGAGCCTTTTGCTGATTCTTTTTCTTCATCAAGCAAGACATCTAATGAGCGAGGAATCTTGACTGGAATCTCAGCCGAGGTAAGCAATAACCTGATATTACGAGGATATGTAGACTTGTACCGTTTCCCTTGGGCAACATATTCTTATCGCGCGCCAATGAACGGAGTTGATTACATGGCTGAAGCATACCTGCACAATTACGAGGGCGACTACCTGTCCGCCGAATGGCGAGGCTCGTATCGAAAGTGCGACAAAGGACATGGCGCGGCAGACACTGTGCCATACACAAAAAATCTTATAAAAATTTCCGGGAAAATAACTTTAAACGAAATATCATTATACTCTAACTTATCGGGTACCTCAGTTACTAAGCGTAAAGAGACTTCAAGAGGCTGGATGTTCAACCAAAGAGTTTCATACAGATGCAAGAACTTAAGGATTCATGGCGGCATTTCGTACTTTGATACTGACAACTATTCTTCACGTTTATATGCTTACGAAAGCAATGTGATGTACGTATACAATCTTTTTACTGCCATGTATGGTAACGGAATCAGGTTTTCTTTACTTGGAGACCTTAAAATTGGACGCAACATTGAAATTGCTTGTAAATACGCCGGAATAAAATATTTTGACCGGAATACATCAGGAAGCGGCGCACAAAAAGTCAATTCCTCTTATTTAAGTAACATAATTTGTATGGCACGTATAATATTCTAAAGAAATGAAACTACGACTTATTACTTTTATCGCAGCGACAATGACCGCATTATATGCTTTTGCACAGCATGGAGAAGGGAAAAGTAACATTGCACAATTAACAAGTAAAGACACTCTGCAATCTTACAAAAACATGCGTCTCGTTTGGTCGGATGAATTCAACGGCAACAAACTCGATACCATTTCGTGGAACCGCTGCGAACGAGCCAAAAAACAATGGAGCGGCCACATGTCACCGGCCGATACAGTTTGCCGCATTAGCAATGGAACTTTAAAACTGTACGGAATTCGCACACCGCCGGAACTCAATGACACCTTGCCCTGCATTACAGGCGGAATAAACAGCAAAGGCAAGCGTTCCATACGCTTCGGACGCGTTGACGTAAGGGCCAGAATTGAAGGCGGCAAAGGTTTTTGGCCTGCAATATGGCTTATTCCGGACAGCAACATAGCATGGCCGCGCGGAGGCGAAATCGATATTATGGAGCACTTGAACCATGATCCCGAAATTCATCAAACCGTACATACATACCTAACTTGGAAAGGCTTGGAAAAGCCGGCAAAAAACCACTCGACAACGCCGGTAGAACCTGCTGAGTTCAATCTATATTCCGTTGAACTCACGCCTGAAAAAATAGAATTCTTTGTAAATGGAAAAAGTTCACACGTATACGAACGTCAAAAGCCGGATATTGAAAACCAATTCCCTTTCCCCGGGAATCCTTTCTACATAATATTGTCGGCACAACTGGGCGGAGATTGGGTTGGAGAAATAGACCTTAACGATTTACCTGTTGTAATGGAAATAGACTACGTAAGATTTTACGAAAAACGATGACATTACCCGAGGAGACCACGTTAAAACCTATAGACTGGTATTCCCGTAAAAAAGTCAGAGACGATTAAAATCGTCTCTGACTTTTTTATAAGTAGGCCTTCTCCTACCATCAATAACTTAACAGGTAAGCAAAAGCAATTACTTTTGCTTTTTACGCACAGCCAAATATTTTATTTCTGCGGTGCAGCAGCTGGAGCATTGCTTTCTCCGGCATTACCAGCCGCATTTTCCGAAGCAGCTGCGTTATTCTGAGTTGCATTATTCTGGGCATTGCCTGCAGCAGGAAGCGTTGTGCTTTTTTGAGTATTCTGCTGCTGCATTGGCAGAGCAGGCATTGCATTATCCTTGAGTACTACTGATTTCTGCGATTCAGGAGAAGGAACGAAATATGCAGAAGCTACACTGAAAACAACCAATGCTATTGCCAATGTCCATGTTGCCTTTTCTATGAAATCGGTTGTTTTTCTTACGCCCATTATCTGATTCGACGAAGCAAAGCCCGAAGCCAAGCCACCACCTTTAGATTCCTGAATCAACACTATGAAGCACATCAGCACTGCTGCAACTACCATTAAAATTACTATTACTGAATACATTTCTTATTTTTTATTTTTATTATTTATTACTATTTTTTCAAGGAAGCGGATTTGGTCTGCAAAATAACTACTTTTTTTTGGATAATCGGCTTCCAATCTGCGCATAATTTCAATTGCACGCAAATACTTACCCTGTTTTATGTATATTTTAGCCAAAGTTTCGGTAAAAAAGTTCTCATCTCCACCATTTTCCTGCGAGTTAAACTGTGACTCTACCGATTCATTGACTGCTGCAGTACGCTCACTTTCATCATCTGCGGAATCTTTTTCACCTGTCATAGGTAAATCCGATTTCTGTGTTAGCGGTTGTGCGTTTCCTTTTACTGTGGTCTTTACACTGAAAGCAGGCGACTGGTATTTGCTTTTTGGCGAATCCTCTTCATCCTGCTGCTCCAAATAAGCGGCATAATCTGTTGTGGCGTCAGCCAAAGTCAGGCGTCTGTGCGGTTGGTCATCAGGCATGCCCACTAAAAAATCGTTTATAAGGTCGGAAGTCCTGTCCATTCCCTTTTTTTTGCTTGCCACAGCTACGTCTGCTTTTTTATTTTCACCATGCTGAAAAGCATAGTCCAAACGATACTTATCGCCCTCAGTCATGTAAAAAAGCACGCTTCGGTCTGCTGCAAAAAGAGATGCCTTCTGCAATTCATAACCAAGCTCCGGGTTTTTATTATTGCACATATTCTTAACCAGCAAAAGACGTGCCGTCTGGTAATACGGGTATTGCGCCACCAAAGAACGGAGAGCATGGAGCGCTTCGGGATTCAACATCTCGCAGTTCTTTATGTATGAAAATTCGTCGGACTCCATTGTTTCCATGTTATTACTTTGGTTAATAAAGTATGATTTACCTGCTCGCACGTTTTTTACCAATTTGCTACCGTTGCATTGAATATCTGGTCTGTTATATTTTGAATCATTTCAGTAACCAATTCTTCTTGTACAGAGTTAAGCGACTGCGACGAGTCGTACTCGCTGGTCGCGGTAAAGCGGCGTTCAAAGTCCTGCGTATGGTTTTTCATGTTAACGAATCTAACGTTTACTGTCATACGCAACTGTACCTGCGCCGAATAACCTTCTGCCGAAATTGCCTTATTAAACTGCTCGTAACCAACAATCTCACCGCTAAGTTGCAAGTCGCCCTGCCGTTTTACAAGTTGCAGGCGCGTCTGGTTGGCATAGGTATCCTGCAGCTGGTTATTGAACATCGCCCTCATCGGAGCCCAAACCAAGGCTGTACGCAAGGGGAAGTCAGCTATCTGTATAGTCTTTATCTCGTCGTAATTTATTGAGGCAGCATTGAATTTGTACTGCACGCTGCATGCCGACACAACCGACATAACAATTGCCACCGTCAATACACGTAAAATTTTACTCAAGTCCATACTCCTTAATCTTGCGGTATAGAGTTCGTTCTGATATTCCCAGCGCACGGGCGGTTTCCTTGCGCCGCCCCATATTGCGCTCCAAGGCACGTTTCACTACTTCGCGCTCGTAATCGTCGAGTGTAACCGACTCTTCAACATATTCATCTGCCGGCAGTTCCTTTGCCTTGTCTTTTTCTGTTACTTCTGTTTTCGACTGTTCGGGCGGCAGTATGCTTCCTTCGGCTGTAACATACCTGTATTCGCGTGCGGGAACATTGCTTGTGCCTTGCGTCTGTTGCTCGCGTACTATACGCTTCAATTCGCTTACATCCCGCCGCAAATCGAACAGAATCTGATACAAAATCTCGCGTTCGTTTTCAAAGCTATGCCCCGCGTTGTCATTGCTTACGGTCACTAATTGGCCGCGGTGCGGATCTTCCGGAAGATAACGGCGCAGGATACCGGCTGAAATTTCCCTATCCTCCGAGGTTATAGACATGTTTTCCGTTATATTTTTGAGTTGCCGCACATTCCCGGGCCACGAATATGACATGAGCACCTTTTTAGCCTCGTCGGTTAGGTATATTGCCGGCATTTTGTATTTCTCACTCATTTCCAAAGCGAACTTGCGGAACAGCAAATACACGTCCTCGCCACGTTCGCGCAATGCGGGGATGGAAATAGGTATGGTGTTGAGGCGGTAATACAAATCCTGGCGGAATTTGCCCTCGCTTATGGCTTTGGCCATGTCTACGTTGGTGGCGGCCACTATGCGCACGTCGGTCTTGCGCACGTCGCTGGCTCCAACTCGTATGTATTCGCCCGTTTCGAGCACACGCAATAGCCGTGCCTGCGTTGAGAGGGGCAACTCTCCCACTTCGTCGAGAAACAGCGTGCCTCCGTTGGCCACGCCGAAGTAACCTTCGCGCTCGCCTATCGCCCCGGTGAATGCGCCTTTCTCATGGCCAAACAGTTCGCTGTCGATGGTGCCCTCAGGTATGGAACCGCAATTCACAGCAAAATACTTTTTCGACTTGCGTGCGCTGTTGTCATGAATGAGCCGCGGGAACACTTCCTTACCCACACCGTTCTCACCCGTTATAAGCACGGACAAATCGGTCATTGCCACTTGCAAGGCAACATCCAAGGCCCTGTTCAAGCCTTCATAGTTACCTATTATATCGTAGCGTTGCTTTATGCGCTGTATCTTCGTTAAATCCATACCTCCCGTTTTGAGGTTTCAAAG
>ERZ779643.1604-NODE-1604-length-14821-cov-2.164364_pt1 | contig 14821 bp, 10 predicted proteins | sample MGYA00511564_ERZ779643 | MGnify/ENA primary metagenome ERZ779643 (study PRJEB29588, sample SAMEA2147114) | human gut metagenome | biome: human gut; feature: human-associated habitat; material: faeces | place: Denmark | collected 2008/2010 ... | reverse complement strand
CCGCTTTTTTGATCGAGACTTTCCGGGAGCAGGATGGGCAGTTGGAGACCTGGAAAAATGATTTTATCGTAGGAGTGCAGGAATTGCTCCACAACGAACAAAACAGACAGGTGGTAAGGATATCCGATTTTAAACGTTCGGTGCAAGTGGTGTTGACAGGGAATCGAACAAACCTGAAATTGCTGTCCCAACGTTTGGACCATGCTTCTGAAAATTATATCCGGAACCGGCAGGTATATTTCGATCGTTTGAAAATGAAAATAACCGGGCGGATAGATGTCTTGGCCGATCGTCAGCGAAATCGCCTGGAAAATTTCGGAAAGGCCTTACAACAACAAACCGGTCGGATATTTGCAGATCAACACCGTCGTCTGGAATTGGCTGCAACGACGATCAAATACGTAGATCCTAAAAATGTGCTGGAAAGAGGTTATTCGATCACCCGTTTGAATGGAAAAGCAGTCAGAAAAGCTGCGGTTTTACAAGCCGGAGAGATCGTGGAAACCGAATTAGCTCATGGTAAAATCCAATGTCAAATCCTTAACAACTCAGCAACTCAGTAACTCAGTAACTCAGTAACTCAGCAACTCAAAAACTTTTATAACCCTATGGAAGAAAATAAATTAACCTATAAAGAGGCTATGGCCGAAATCGAGGATATCGTGACTAAACTGGAAAATAATCAACTGGATGTCGATGAATTGAGCGGCAAGGTAAAGCGGGTATCGGAATTGATTGCTTTTTGTAAATCCAAACTGCATGAGACCGAGGAAGAGGTAGAGAAGATTTTGAAGACGATAGAAGATTAATGATGAGATATTGGGGATTTGTATTTTGTTTTTGTCTTTGGGGGTGGGGCGTGCAAGGACAGCCGGAGGTGGCTTTAAAGCAATTACTGGAAACGCCGGGATTGAATCACGCTGCTATCGGTATATCGGTGAAAAAAGTCGGAGATGGAACGACGGTATTGGCTCATCAGGCAGGAATGGCCTTGACTCCGGCCTCCGTGACGAAATTACTGCCTACTGTATTTGCTTTACAGGAAAGAGGGAAAGATTTTCGTTTTAAAACCCGGGTCGGATATACCGGAAAGATACAAGATGGTACTTTAACCGGAGATTTGATTCTTGTGGCAGCGGGTGATCCGACGCTCGAGTCCCGTTATTTCCCCAATCATTCTCTTTTGAGTCCGATCGTCACTGCGTTGGAAAAAGCAGGAATACAACGAATAGACGGAAGTATCCGGGTAGAGGGAGCATTACCGGGAGTGAATATTCCGGGATCGTGGACTTGGGAAGATGTTTCGAATTACTATGCAGCTTTGTATCTGCCCTTCAATTACCGGGATAATACCTGTTTTTATCATTTTCAGACAGGAGTCGCAGGCACTCCGGCTAAGTTAAAAGAGATTGTCCCTGCTTTGCCGGGAGTGAAAATAGTGAATGAGGTAACGGCTGCTGCCGGAAACCGGGATGATGCCCGGGTGTTCGGAGGACCCTATAGTGAAGTTTTATGTATTCGGGGGACTCTTCCACAAAACCGGACGCTCTTTAAAGTGAAAGGTGCGATACATCGTCCGGCTGAGGTATTTGTGGCCGAATTGACCGATATACTGAAAGCCAGGGGAATTACCGTTGCGAAGAAAAAAATCGAAGAACAACCCCGTACGGAATGGTTGACCCTGACTTCTCCTGAATTGGGGGAAATCGTATTCCATACCAACAAAGCCAGTGTCAATTTGTTTGCCGAAGCCTTAGGGTGCCTGGTAGCTCCGGCGGATTGGCCGGAAAAGGTCGGAATGTTACTCAAAGAGGCTGGGATACCGGCGGAAGGAATGATCTTAAAAGATGCCTGTGGGTTGTCGCCGATGGATGCTGTGCCGGCTTCTGTTTTTACCGACCTGTTGGTTTATGCAGACAAAGTGGTAGGGGAGACATTGGGCCGTTCATTGCCGGTGGCAGGAAAAGACGGTGGTTTAAGTGGTTATTGTATCGGAGCGACAGCATTGAAAGGACGGATGCAGGCTAAAACCGGGTCGATGTCCGGGGTACGTTGTCTGGCAGGTTACCTGACTACTACGGGGAATGAACGAATGGCCTTTACCGTTCTCATCAACCATTATACCTGTACTGCTTCACAATTGCAAAAAGCGGTCGGAAAATTCTTGCAAAGTCTGCTGAGCTATTGATATTCCGATCCCCCTCCCGTGATTGGTTTATCTTCGGAAAGAAAGGGTGAAAACACTTCCTGCACCGGTTTGTGATTTGACGGTGATATTGCCTTTATGGAGGGTCATGATTTGTTTACACAGGCTGAGACCGATACCCGAGCCTCCGGATTTGGTCGTGAAAAAAGGAACGAAGATTTTATCCAAAGCTTCAGGGACGATGCCCGGTCCGTTGTCCTCGACGTGGATGGTGATCTGAGTGGTGTCGGATTGGGTGGTGATGCGGATCAGGGGAGCCGGTATATCCCGACAGGCTTCTTCGGCATTTCGGATGAGATTGAGGAGTACCTGTTCGATCTGGGTACGGTCGGCTTGGATTTGCAGACGGGGATCGTGACAAATAAATTCACAGGGAATAACAGAGGTCGCATGGAGTTTCCGAAGACCGGTGAATAATTCTTCCAGCGAGAGCGGGACTAATTCGGGAGCCGGGATACGGGTAAGTTTCCGGTAATTTTGTACAAATTCGAGTAATCCCTTACTACGCCGGTGGATCGCTTCTAAAGCCTGGAGCATGACCGGTGAGGTCGCATCTTCGGTCGTTGTCCGGGCAACCCGTTCCGTCAGGGTTTCGGATAGAGAAATGATGGGGGCCAGGGAATTCATGATTTCATGGGTCAGCACCCGGATCAGTTTTTGCCAGGCTTCGATTTCGTTGTTTTCCAGTACCGAATGAATGTTTTTCAGGCTGATCAATAATAATTCTTTGCCCTGTATTCTGAAAATGACCGGATTCAGAGCGATTTCACGAACCCGGCCGACTTGTTCCAGACGCAGAATATGAGTTTCTCCGGGGATAAGCCGCAGCAATAGGTCGGGTAAGTCGGGGGTAATCGTTGCCAGTTCTGAAAGTTGGCGAAGGCTGGTCAGGCCGAATTCCCGAAGCACGGTTTTATTATACCATTCGATGGTTCCGTTCCGGTTGAGAACCAATATGCCCGAATCGATGGTACTCAACAAGGTATTATAATATAGGTGTTGTTCTTCGAGGGTGTACATTTTTTCCCGGAATTGCTTTAAAGCTTGTTCCATCGCCTGCGTTAACCGAGGGTCTGCCTGTTTTTTACTCCCCGGACGGAAAGATAACGAAAAATCTGAAAAACGGATAGCCGTAATGAGCCGCATGACCATTTCGGTCAACTTTTGTTGCTGCTTGTCGATATGGAGGATAAACAGGAGAATGACGAAAAAAGTAAAGAGCGAACAAAACCAATGCGATTTCATCAATAGGATTCCCAACAAAACAGAAAGGAAGACCAACGATCCGCTTTGTAAGAGTAAGATCAGACGGGAGTTTTGGAAAGATTTCATCAGATTTCGTATTTTTCCAGTTTACGGTAAAGGGCAAAACGGGTGATGCCCAGCATTTCGGCAGCCCGGCTGATATTACCTTCACATTTTTTCATCGCTTTCTCTATCGCTTTTTGTTCCAATTCCATCAGGTTTAAGGTTTCCAGGTCACCGGTAGTACTACTATATGGGGGACGTAACATAAAATTGTCCGGTTCTAACAGCTTGCCCGGGGCCAGGATAACGGCCCGTTCGACAGCATGCTGTAATTCCCTTACATTGCCCGGCCAATTGTATTGGAGCAATTTTTGTTGGGTGTCTCGTGTAAAGCCGGTAATTTCTTTTTTGTATTTATAGCAATAGCGGTTGAGAAAATACCGGGCCAGGAGTAAAATATCCTTTCCCCGTTCCCGGAGGGGAGGAATCGGGATTTCGATGGTATTGATGCGGTAAAGAAGGTCCTGGCGGAATTTTCCTGTAGTGACCATATTGTGGATATCGGCATTGGTGGCACAGATCAAACGGATATCGATGTTTTTAGGCTGAGTAGAACCTAAACGGGTGATTTGACGTTTCTCGATCGCTGTCAATAGCCGGGCTTGCATGGGAAGCGAGAGATTTCCGATTTCGTCCAGAAACAGGGTTCCCCCCGAGGCGGTTTCCATACGTCCTGCTTTGTCTTTCCGGGCATCGGTGAAAGCTCCTTTTTCGTAACCGAAAAGCTCGCTTTCGAATAAGGTTTCCGGGATTGCCCCCAGGTCGATCGGGACAAAAGGAGCTCCGTTGCGGGGAGAGTTTTGGTAAATGGCTCTGGCTATCAGGTCTTTCCCCGTACCGTTTTCACCCAATAGAAGAATGTTGGCGTCGGTACCCGAGATCTTTTTGATGGTGTGAATTACTTCCAGTATGGCCGGCGATTCACCGATGATTTCTACTCCTTCGTCCGGAGCGGAAAGGGCTGTCAGCTGCTCTTTCAAAGCCACTACTTCGGTCCGGGTTTGGCGGAGACGGATAGCCGAGGAAATGGTGGCCAGCAGTTTTTCGGTTTCCCAGGGTTTAGGAATAAAATCGATCGCGCCGGCACGAATAGCTTTCACGGCTTTCTCGGTGTCGGCGTATGCGGTGATAAACAACACGACGGCTTGCGGGTCTTTTTGTAAAATTTTTTCCAGCCATAGAAAGCCTTCTTGTCCACTGCTGGCATCCCGGCTGAAATTCATGTCCAGTAAGATAATGTCCGGGTTGAAATTGTCCATAAAATATTCTATACGCGCAGGAGAAGTGGTGACCTTTATTTTTTCCACATAAGGCTCTAATAATAGATTCAAAGCAAAAAGCACATCTTCATTATCGTCTACAATCAGAATTTTTCCATCCATGGTTTTAGGATTGAACAGGTGTTGTTATTCATTTCAAACAAATGTAGGAATAATATTTACAGCTTGTATGTGCGGATTCGAACATTTTTTGTGCGGATATGCACATCTATTTTATCGCTTTTGTTTTGTAAGTTATTGATTATTATATTATTTTGTTTGTGGCACGTTGTTTGCCTCCCTGATTTGTAAAAAGAAACCTATGAACCTGAAATTATGCTATATCACAGGATGGTCATTACTGGTAGCTACCGGGCTTTCGGCCCAGAATAGGGGCGATCTTGCGGTTAAAGTAGCTCGGGATAGCGGTCAGGTGATCGAATTGACTTTGCAGGAGGCTGTCGACATGGCCCGTACAAATTCACCCTCGGCAGTATCTGCCCGTCACACTTTCCGTTCGGCTTATTGGAGTTATCGTTCTTTTCGGGCGAATTATCTGCCTTCATTGACGTTTTCGTCTAATCCCGATCTGACACGAACGATTAGTAAAGTCACCTTGGGGGATGGTTCGGAGAAATACGTCAGTCAGAATATGTTGACGGTAGACGGTGAATTGTCGATTTCCCAAAATGTCTCCCTGACCGGAGGTAGTTTTTTTGTACAGAGTTCGTTACAACGGATGAAATTGTTCGATTCTAATTCGGTATCCTTCCGTTCTTCCCCGATTATTATCGGTTATAGCCAATCCTTGTTCGGATACAATAGCCTGAGATGGGACCGCCGGATCGAACCGGTACGTTATCGGGAGGCGAAAAAGGCCTATGTGGAATCGCTCGAGCTGGTATCTGCTGAAACGGTGAATAAATTTTTCGCTTTGGCACAGGCTCAGAGTAATTACGATATGGCCCGGTTCAATTACAATAATGCGGATACTCTGTATAAATTCGGTAAAGGTAGGTATGAGATCGGACGGATCACAGAAAACGAACTTTTACAGTTGGAGATCAATCGGTTGAACGAATCGACCAACGTGATGGATGCTTCCATTGAAATGGACAACTGCCGTCAGGCTTTGTGTGTGTATTTGGGTCTGGATAAAAATGTTATTCTGAAAGTCCGGGTAAATGTCGAAGTTCCCCGGATCCGGGTGAATCCGGAGCAAGCCTACGAATTATTCAACCGTAATAGTCCCGATATAGATGATCTCGAACGGCAATTATTAGAAAGTAAGAGTGGTGTGGCACAGGCCAGGGCGAATGCCGGATTGAAGGCCGATCTGTATGTGCAGTGCGGATTGTCACAGACGGGGACCACTTTTAACCAGGCCTATACAAATCCCAACGATCAGCAACAGGTTCGTGTCGGGATTTCCTTACCGATCCTCGACTGGGGCCGTGGACGCGGACGGGTGAAAGTGGCGAAATCCAGGGAAGAAATGGTGAAAATACAGGTGGAACAACAACGGAACAACCTGGAAATGAATGTCCGTAAATTGGTATTACAATTCAACTTGCAGGCCGAACGGGTACAGATTGCTATGAAAACCGACCAGACAGCCCGCCGCCGTCATGAGGTGGCCCGTAAACTGTACTTACTGGGAAAATCCACTATTCTCGACTTGAATGCATCGGTCACCGAGAAAGACAGTGCCAGCCGTAATTTCCTTTATGCTTTGAGTAATTACTGGAATTTGTATTATATGCTCCGGAGTATGACGCTCTATGACTTTGCCCGCCATTCGGAGATCAGTGTAGATTATAAAAAACTTGAAAATTAAATAGTATGGACCGGATTCTTGAAAAAAAACCTTTTATCATCCGCTATCGGAACTATCTGATTGCCGGTGTCGTTTTTCTCGCCTTTTTGATTTACGTGGTCGTAAATTCGATGGGAGGACGCAAGCTTCGTACAGAGGCCGATAAACTGTCGGTCGAAACGGTGAGACAAGATAAATTCCTGGAGTATGTGGATGCCGAAGGGATTGTACAACCGATCCTGACGTTGAAAGTAAATACCCGTGAAGGGGGAAGTGTCGATAAGATCATCGGCGAAGAAGGGGTGATGCTGGAAAAAGGAGATACTATCCTGATACTGACCAATCCGGAACTGATCCGTTCTATCGACGACCAAAGGGATGATTTGGATAAACAAATTACTGCATTCCGCGAGAAAGCGATCGAGATGGAACAAAAAAGCCTGAATTTGAAACAACAGGTATTACAGGCCGCTTATGAATTGGAGCGCCTCGAAAAAAGCTATGTTTTGGATCAGGAAGAATATAAGATGGGAGTGAAAAGCAAGGCGCAGCTCGAAGTTGCCCGGGATGAGTACGAATATAAAAAGAAAAGTACGGCTTTACAACTCGAGGGATTACAGCACGATTCTACCGTGACGGTGATCCGGAAAGAATTGATGCAAGGCGATCTCGAACGCGAAAAGAAAAAATTTGCCCGGGCCTGTGAACGTCTGGATAAATTGGTGGTCAGAGCTCCCGTGAAGGGACAACTGAGCTTTGTCAAAGTGACCCCGGGACAACAGGTAGGCCCGAATGAAAGCATTGCCGAGATCAAAGTGCTCGACCAGTTTAAAATCCACACTTCTCTAAGCGAATATTACATCGACCGGATTACTACCGGACTACCCGCCACCGTCAATTATCAGGATGAAAAATATCCGCTGAAAATTACCCGGGTGGTTCCTGAGGTGAAGGATCGTACCTTTGATGTCGATTTGGTATTTTGTGAAAAGATGCCCGATAATGTACGCATCGGGAAAAGCTACCGGGTACAGGTTGAACTGGGACAGCCCGAAGATGCCGTCGTTATTCCGAAAGGCAATTTCTTCCAGTATACGGGAGGACAATGGATCTACAAATTGGACGAATCCGGTAACAGAGCGGTGAAAGTACCCATTACGGTAGGCCGGCAGAATCCGCGTCAATATGAGATTATCGAAGGATTGAAAGCAGGGGATCGGGTGATCACCTCAGGTTACGATACTTTTGGAGATGCCGAAGAATTGATTCTCAAATGATAAAAGAGCAGGCAGGCATGTTGAGACAGGATTTGTAGATCGTCTGGCGGTGGCTCTGCAAATGGGCAGGGCTGTCGGTAGCGATCCTGCAAGGGCCCTGAAAGAAGGAAAGTAGAAATTACAGAAAATTGAATAAAGAGATGAGTTGTCATGGACTGAAAATGGCATACCGGAATTTATTGAAGTACAAGTTACAATCGGTGATTTGTGTACTCGGGTTAGCCGGAGGATTATCCTGCTTTACGGTATGTAATTATATGTTGAGGGAAGAGTTGGCCTGGAATAAACAGTTACCCCATTACGGGGAGACTTATAAATTGGTCACTATCCGGGAAAATGGGGAGGTCGACGGGTTGGTCAGCCTGGATCTGGCTGAACAGTTGAAACAGGAGTTTCCTGAGATTGAAAAATCGGTATATTATGTCGGTATGTCCGGGGTCAGCGATAAATTATGTGTCGTCGGGCAGGAAAATGGGAAACAGACAGCTGCGAAGGCTTTCTTTGTGCTGACGGATAGTTCTTTTTTCGATTTTTATGATTTTCGGCTGACGGCGGGGAATGGGGAGAAATTGAAAAAGCAACCCGATGTTTTGATACTGACATCCGAAGGGGCCGATAAAATTTTCGGTACTTCGGAAGCGGTCGGAAAGAGTTTTACAGAAGTAAATGATTTTGAGAACACTGAGCGTTCCTGGACTGTGGCGGCGATGATGGAAAATTTTCCGCATCGTACGGATTTTCAGTATGGGGACGGGGTGGTCCTGAATTCCGATGTATTGCGTCAGGCCCGATACAGGGATTATGTTTTCGTATACTATCGCTTGCGGGAGGGGACTTCCTATGAATTGCTGAACCGTAAAATCGGCGTTTATATGGAGAAACATCCGGAGTGGAGGGGAAATACACCTTTGACTGTGAAAGTTTATCCTTACAAAGACTATAAGAAACTGAACGGGAAGCCTCTGCTGAGTAAGGCGGGATTGGTATTTTCCGGAATCGGGTTGCTGGTCTTGCTGACAGCGCTGTTCAATTACCTGTTGTTTTCGGCCGGCAGGATGTTCAACCGCAGGAAAGAACTGGGTATCCGGGAACTCCACGGAGCGACATCAGGGAGGCTGCTTCAGCTGTTTATGGTCGAAATAACCCTGACTTTGCTCATCACCGGAGTGATAGCGGCGGCCATGCTGGAACTGATTTCGATGTATTTTGCCGGGGAATGGACCTATTATATGAATTTTTCCGAGGGTGGGAGTTGGGTGATTAAAATGGGAGGTGATTTAGCCGAATACCTGATCGGAGTGTGGCTGTTGATGTTGGTTGTCGGATACGGAATTATCCGGCAGGTACGGCAAGCGACTATGTTACGTAATTTACAAGGAGGAGGGATTGCTTACCGTGCCCGTATGCAGACAGTGCTATTGGGAATCCAGCTGGTCATTTGTATGTTCCTGATCGGTCTCTCCTGGTTTATGCAGAATCAGCAAAAAGCCTTGGAAAGCCAGATGGCCGGGGGGATGACCCGGGCGGAGATGGAGCGCATTTATGCCTTTAATCTGAATGGTGAGAGTCTCGAGCCGATCCGGAAACAAATGCGCGATATGCTGGCGGCGAATCCCTATGCCGAAGAATGGTGCCGGAGTGGTACCGGATTACTCGCTCCCTGGATGATGTATCCCAAAGGCTATCGGATAGAAGGTGTGGAGGAAGAGAAAGAAGTGACGTTGAACTATAATTGTGTCGACCCGAACTATACCGATTTTATCCATGCGAAAATGGAGGAAGGGCGTTTTTTCAAGACCGGTGAACCTTATGTGATGGTCGTTAACCGGGCATTTGCCGATTGGCTGGGTGAAAATCCGATCGGAAAGTCTGTGACTATCGATGGGATGATGGGAGTGATTACTTACCGGATTATCGGTATCATGGAGAATCTTTTACCCGTAGGAAACGAACCCCGGATCATACCGGGAATTTATCTGCCTTTCCCGGAAGGTTATATCAACGAAACGCTTTATGTGAAATTCAGGCCGGGATATGTTCAGCAAGGGATACAGCCATTGAAAGATAAAGTGCAAGCTCAGTTGAGTTCGTTTACCCCTCTATATATTGAAAATCTTTGGGTAGATATGGAAGGTTATTTAAGTAAGGTGATCGAACTCGGCAGTATGATCTTTTGGCTGGCTGTTTTTTGTATACTGATCAGTGCTTTGGGTGTGTATTCGGCAATGATGCTGGCCGTGGAAAAACGAAGCCGGGAGATGGCTATCCGTAAAATCAACGGAGCTGCTTTGACGGATATTGCCGGAATCTTTTATCTGCATTATCTGAAACTCTTGATCTTTGCCGCCTGTATCGCTTTTCCGCTGATATACGGGACGATGCACCGGTGGCTGGAAGAATATAGCCACCGGATCACGTTGAGACCGGATGTGTTTGCTGCGATTTTTATTCTGATGATGATCATTATGCTGTTGACAATCGGGTCTCAATTGCTGAAAATCATCCGGGTGAATCCGACCGAGGTATTGAAAAACGATTGAAGATATTATTTTTTGTGATTGGTATGAAATTATGATTCGACACATTTTGATTGTTGCCTGGCGCAATATCTGTAAATATAAAGTATCGGCCGGAATTGCGGTAGTCGGTCTGGCGATGGGATTACTCTGTTTTGTATTGTGTAATTTTTGTGCCCGTTTGTTCTTTTCGATAGATAAGGTCTTCCCTAACTATGACCGGATGGCGGAGATACAGATCAAGGTAGGAGAAGGCGGGGAGTTGCAGGATTATTTTGCCGGGACACCGCCGACTTTGGCCGGGGATATGGAAACGGCTTTTCCGGGACAGATCGAGTGTTGTACGGCAGTATCCTATGGGGGACAAATGAATGTAACCTTCGAACGCGGAGAGAAAAAACCTTTGGTCTGTATGCTTTATACGATCGAGGTCGACAGCAACTTTCAGAAGGTTTTCTCGGTGCAACTGACCGAAGGAAATTGGAGGCAGTTGTTCCGGCAAAAGAATGCTGTAGTATTGAGCCGGTCTGCTGCACGTCGGATTTTTGGAAAACAAAATCCGGTCGGTAAGGTATTCCATCCGAATAAATTGACAAGAAGGTCCGAAAGAAATTATACTCCGGAAGAATTGGCCGCTATCGATTATGTGGTGTCGGGAGTGATGGAGGATTTGCCGGTGAATGCCAGTTATAGTCTCCTGAATCGGATTGATGCCCTGTTGATTAACGATCAGCAGGGCCGATTTGCCGGGTATGTACCGGGAGAGGGAACCGGATGTACGACGTTTGCTTTGCTATATCCCGGAGTGAAAAAAGAAACGGTGAATCAAAGGATCGATCCCGAAAAAAATAAGATTTTTGTCTCGGGAATGGAAGGAAGACCGCAGTTATTGTCACCCGGAAAGAACAGTACGGAATATTATCATGATCTCGGCTATGGGTATTTATGCATCGGATTATTGATCCTGTTGGTGGCGGTACTGAATTTTTTTATTTTCATCAGCGGGAATTTTCTGAATCGACAAAAGGAATACAATATCCGCCGGGCTATCGGGAGTAGCTGTCGACAGGTATTGGGGTTGTTGTTTGCCGAAACGATGATCATGCTTATGGCTGTCGGGATTATCGTGGCTTGTTTGCTCGAATTACTATACGATAGGTTGGATTTTAGTCTGACGAGGCAGGTGATCGTTTTTGAGCCGGCTATGCTGTACCGCCATTTGTTACAATATCTGGGGGGCTGTGTCGTCCTGTTTCTGGGAGTTTGCTGGGGGATTTCCCATCGGCTGAATCGTCAGAGCATACAGACCGGTATAGGAACCTCCCTGAAAATAAGAAAAAACAGATTACGGAATTGGATGTTGGGTATGCAATTGGTGATTTGTTTCCTGTTTTTTACCGGCGGACTGGCTGTTTATTTACAATCGGAAATGAATATGAAGAATATTTTTCCTTTTCTCGATAAACAGGAGAGGGAGCATATCCTCGAAGTTAATCTCACCTATCCGCAGTTGCAGGGATTGGAAACGGCTTATATCGCCCGTTTCGGAGAGATTGCCGGTGTCACCGATGTCTTGCCGATGGATAAGGATTTGTTCGGCGGATACTTTTCGACGACGACGGTTCGGCTGGGGGAAGGGAAGTACCGGGAATTCTGTGAGGTGCGGACCGGACCGAATTTTGCTTCTTTCTTTCATATTCCCGTACTTGCCGGCGAAATGTTTAAGTATCCGGGGCAAAGGGTGGCTGACCGGATTATCGACGGCATATACGGAGGAAAGGTCATCACCGATGGATTTGAAGATATCGATGGGAAAAAAATAAATATCTGTGGGGTGGTGGAAGCTATTCCTCAGATTTATGCAGAAAGTCATACGTGGGCACGTTTATGGATGTTGAGTGAACATCCCAGGTGGTGTTATCTTAAAGTACTTCCCGGCTCCAAAGCGAAGGTCATGGAGACGGTGCAACGTATGCTGGCCGAAGAAGTGCCGGAAAGTCTGGACAACCGGATTTTTACACTGGAAGAATTGGTGCAGAAAGAAAATCACTCCCAGGAACAGATGAAATCGATGTTGCTGTTTTTCACGCTGGTGTGTCTGTCGATTACTGTTCTGGGGATTTATTCGGCGATCAGTATCGATACCGAAAGGCGACGAAAGGAAATCGCTATCCGTAAAATCAACGGAGCATCGGCTTATGTGATAGTACGTCTCTTTGCCCGGTTATACCTGAGGTTATTAGTGGCGGCGATGGTGCTTACTTTCCCTTTTCTGAACTGGATCATGCATTTGTGGCTTCAGGGGTTTACCCTGCATTTCGGTCACGGTCCGGCCTTTTGGATTTTTATAGTCTTTGTGATGGTAACGGTGGTGGCTTTGACCATTGCCTGGAAAATACGCGCGATCATCCGGGTGAATCCGGTGGAGGCACTGAGGGATGAATAAGAGGTAAAAGGCCGGGAGGCTATAGGCTAAGGGCTGAAACAGAAAGGAGAAGGCTGAAGTGACTTGACAAACTCCTCTGAAAGAAGATAATATCGTCTTTCAGAGGAAAATTGAATTGATAAAATCGCTGGAACGTAATGGAGCAACCTTTATTTGGCCCGGTATTTATTTTCCCGGAGGATATTCAGGACTTTTTCTTTCACTTCTCCCTGAATGATGATCTCTCCGTCTTTTACCGATCCGCCGACTCCGCATTTGTTTTTTAGCAGTTTGGCCAGTTCTTGCAGATCGTCTTCCCTGCCTACAAAGCCCTGTACTAAGGTGACCGTTTTCCCTTTACGTTGTTTGGAGTCGAGCATTACTCTCAGATTTTGTTTTTCCGGGGGTAATGTCTCGTCTTCTGTCTCGTTATTGTATTCGTAATTATAGTTCGGATCAGTGGAATAAACTACATGGATTCGGTTCTTTTTATCTGCTTTCATAAACTAATATCTTAAATTCCTGAGATGATACATCCCTAATCTTTCATCTTCACTTCTCTCCCATCTCTTAATAGAAATACAAATATAGAACTTTTTGTTTAATTTTCTGTTAAAGGGTTGTTTGTGAGAAAATAGCCACTAATTTTGTATCACCAAAAGGTGGAATTGAAAAATATTCCATACGGCCCATATAACAAAGAACTATAAACGTATAAAAAATGAATAAGATTCTGAAAAAAACGTACTTCTCTGAGAAGGTGGTGCAAATGGTCGTCGAGGCTCCTTTAATAGCTAAATCCAGGAAACCGGGTAATTTTGTGATTGTACGGGTAGGTGAAAAAGGCGAACGGATGCCGTTAACGATTTCGGACGCTGATCCGGTGAAAGGTACGATTACGCTTGTGATCCAGAAAATGGGAGTTTCTTCTACCAAATTATGTAATCTCGAAGAAGGAGAATATATAACGGATTTGGTAGGACCATTGGGCAAAGCGACTCATATAGAGAAAGTGGGAACCGTGTTGGCTTGTGGAGGTGGTGTCGGTGTGGCTCCTTTATTGCCGATCGTGGAGGCTTTTCATAAGGCGGGCAACCGTGTGATTGTAGTGCTGGCCGCCCGTACGAAGGACCTGGTTATCTTGGAAGAGCAGATGCGTGCCAACTCCGATGAGGTGATCGTGATGACAGACGACGGTTCTTACGGTACAAAAGGTTTGGTGACGAATGGCGTGGAAAGTGTGATCAACCGTGAAAAGGTGGATTTGTGCGTCACGATCGGTCCGGCCGTCATGATGAAATTCGTCTCTGCCCTGACGAAGAAATACGAGATCCCGACAGTCGCCTCTTTGAATACGATTATGGTGGACGGGACCGGAATGTGCGGCGCTTGCCGTATTACGGTCGGAGGAAAGACGAAGTTCGTCTGTGTGGACGGACCGGAATTCGATGCTCACCAAGTAGATTTCGATGAGATGCTGATGCGCCTCGGTGCTTATAAAGATATTGAAAAGAAATAACGAAACCACAGTAAACAAATGACAACAGAAGAACTGATCGCTGCCCGTCGTGCCGAACCGTGGAGAGAAGCACTGCGTAAAAGCAAAAAAAATAAGGAACGTACGGATATCCCCCGTGTAGAAATGAATGAGCTGGATGCGGAATACCGCAGCCATACCCGCCTCGAAGAGGTAAACCTCGGATTGACGAAGGAGCAGGCCATGCAGGAAGCCCAGCGTTGTCTGGACTGTCCGAATCCGACCTGTATGCAAGGATGTCCGGTAAGTATCAATATCCCGACGTTTGTGAAGAACATCGAGCGGGGAGAGTTTCTGGAAGCGGCCAGAGTGCTGAAGGAAACAAGTGCATTGCCGGCTGTCTGCGGCCGTGTATGTCCGCAGGAAAAACAGTGCGAAAGCAAGTGCATTCATCTGAAGATGGGTAAACCGGCTGTCGCTATCGGTTACTTGGAACGTTTTGCCGCCGATTATGAACGGGAAAGCGGTCAGATTTCT
>ERZ779643.1599-NODE-1599-length-14846-cov-2.259550_pt1 | contig 14846 bp, 10 predicted proteins | sample MGYA00511564_ERZ779643 | MGnify/ENA primary metagenome ERZ779643 (study PRJEB29588, sample SAMEA2147114) | human gut metagenome | biome: human gut; feature: human-associated habitat; material: faeces | place: Denmark | collected 2008/2010 ... | reverse complement strand
CGGTTTCCGCGACCGCGAGAAGGTGCTCGACATTCTGGAGCAGACCACCGGCGGCCGCCTGATCCAGACTTACAACACCATCGGCGGCGTGCAGGCCGACATCCATCCCGATTTCGTGCGCAAGGTCAAGGAGTTCATCGCCTACATGCGTCCCGTGCTGCGCGAGTACCACGAGATTTTCACGGGCAACGTCATCGCGCAGGAGCGTCTGAAAGGCACCGGCGTGCTGACGCGCGAGGATGCCATTTCGTTCGGCGCCACGGGCGGCACGGGCCGCGCCGCAGGGTGGGCCTGCGACGTGCGCAAGCGCCATCCCTACGCCGTTTACGGCAAGGTGGATTTCGAGGAGGTGCTCTTCACCGAAGGCGACTGCCTGGCCCGCTACATGGTCCGCATGCGGGAGATCGAGCAGAGCATGCACATCATCGAGCAGTTGATCGACAACATTCCCGAAGGCGAATACCAGTTGAAGATGAAGCCCGTGATCCGCATTCCCGAGGGCAGCTACTACGCCGCCGTCGAGGGAAGCCGCGGCGAGTTCGGGGTCTTCATCGAGAGCCGGGGCGACAAGTTCCCCTACCGCATGAAGTTCCGCTCGACGGGTCTGCCGCTCGTCTCGTGCCTGGAGACCATCGCCCGGGGGACGAAGATCGCCGACCTGATCGCCATCGGCGGCACGCTGGATTACGTGGTTCCGGATATTGACAGATAAAGAGACTCTATGACCATGATGCATCATATCACGCTGTCGAATGGCGTTTTCGCCGCCTGCGGCGTCGTTTGCAAGTCCGACCCCACCCCAAACCCCTCCCTTGGGGAGGGACTTGGTGCCGCTGCGCGGCAAAATCGGCGTTTCGGACGGTTGTGCCATAATCTGTAATAGCGAAAAATTGTATTGCTATGTTCGACTTTTCTATAATTACGAGCTGGGTCCACGGGCTGCTGACCTCGCTGATGCCCCTCGGGCTGGCCGTTTTCATCGAATGCGTGATCGTCGGCGGCTGTCTGCTGCTGATGTACACCGTGATCGCCATCCTGATGATCTTCATGGAACGCAAGGTCTGCGCGGCCTTCCAATGCCGCCTCGGGCCGATGCGCGTGGGTCCGTGGGGTACGGTGCAGGTCATCTGCGATGTCTTCAAGATGCTCACCAAGGAGATCATCACCATCCGCCGTTCGGACAAGTTCCTCTACAACCTCGCGCCCTATATCGTCATCCTCGCCTCGGTGCTGGCCTTCGCCTGTCTGCCGGTCAACAAGGGGCTGGAGGTGCTGGATTTCAACGTGGGCATCTTCTTTATGATGGCCGCCTCGTCGATCGGCGTGGTCGGCATTCTGCTGGCGGGGTGGAGTTCCAACAACAAGTATTCGCTCATCGGCGCCATGCGCAGCGGTGCGCAGATGATCTCCTACGAGCTTTCCATCGGCCTCTCGATCCTCACGATCATCGTGCTGACCGACACCATGCAGTTCTCCGAGATCGTGGCCCGGCAGGCCGACGGGTGGTTCCTTTTCAAGGGCCACATTCCGGCGCTGATCGCCTTCGTGATCTACCTCATCGCCGGCAACGCCGAGGTCAACCGCGGCCCGTTCGACCTCCCGGAGGCCGAGTCGGAACTGACGGCGGGCTACCACACCGAGTATTCGGGCATGCACTTCGGGCTGTTCTACGTCGCCGAGTTCGTCAACCTGTTCATCGTCGCGGGCGTCGCCGCCACCATCTTCCTCGGAGGCTGGATGCCGCTGCACATTGCGGGCTGGGAGGGCTTCAACGCCGTGATGGACTGCATTCCGGGTTTCGTGTGGTTCTTCGCCAAGGCGTTTTTCGTGGTGTGGCTGCTCATGTGGATCAAGTGGACCTTTCCGCGCCTGCGCATCGACCAGATCCTGACGCTCGAATGGAAATACCTCGTTCCCATCGGGCTGGCGAACCTGCTGCTGATGGTCATTGTCGTCGTCTTTAAACTGCATTTTTAGTTATGAGTAGCTATATCAAAGGCCTTTTCCACGGACTGGGAACCCTTTTGACCGGACTTAAAGTGACGGGGCGCGAGTTCTTCACGCCCAAGATCACCGAGCAGTATCCCGAAAACCGGGCCACGCTGAAGATGTACGACCGTTTCTGCGGCTCTCTGACGATGCCCCACGACGCCGAGGGGCGCAACAGGTGCATCGCCTGCGGGCTGTGCCAGTCGGCCTGCCCCAACGGGACCATCCGCCTCACGACCGAGACGGTCGCCGACCCCGGGACGGGCAAGACCAAAAAACGGCTGGTGCGCTACGAGTACGACCTGGGGTCGTGCATGTTCTGCCACCTGTGCGTCAATGCCTGCCCGACCGGCGCGATCCGCTTCTCGACCGATTTCGAGCACGCCGTCTACACGCGCGAAAAGCTCGTCAAACAACTCAATAAACAGTAAGTCATGGAAATAACACTCGAATTGATCGTTTTCACGGTCCTGGCGCTGTTCATCGGCGTCAGCGCGATTCTCGCCGTGACGACCCGGCGCATCCTGCGCGCCGCGACCTACCTGCTGTTCGTGCTCTTCGGTACGGCGGGCATCTACTTCCAGCTCAACTACTCGTTCCTCGGGGCGGTGCAGCTGCTGATCTACGCCGGCGGCATCACGGTGCTCTACGTCTTCTCGATCCTCCTGACGTCGAGCCAGGGCGACAAGGCCGAGGACCTGAAGGGCTACAAGCTCTTCGTGGGGCTGGGCGCCGCGCTGGCCAGCCTGGGCATCTGCCTCTGGATAACGCTCCGCCACGACTTCCTGCCCTCGCATTTCGAGCACGGCGAACTGCACGTGCGGACCATCGGCCACGCGCTGATGAGCAGCGGAAAATACGGTTACATCCTGCCGTTCGAGGTGATCAGCCTGCTGCTGCTGGCCTGCATCGTCGGCGGCATCCTCATCGCGCGCAAACGCTAAAAACACGACTATGATACACATGGAATATTACCTGATTGTCTCCACGGTGATGATGTTCGTGGGCATTTACGGATTCGTCACGCGCCGCAACCTGCTGGCGATGCTGATCTCGGTGGAACTGATCCTCAATTCGGTAGATATCAATTTCGTGGTATTCAACCGTTTTCTGTTTCCGGGTCAGTTGGAGGGCTTCTTCTTCGCCCTGTTCGCCATCGGAATCAGCGCTGCGGAGACCGCCGTGGCCATCGCCATCATCATCAATATCTACCGCAACATCCGCAACATCGGCGCCCGGAGCCTGCGGGAAATGAAGTGGTAACGGTGCGAAAAAACGATCTTCTATGGAATATACGATTCTGATTCTGTTGCTTCCGCTGGCGAGTTTCCTCGTGCTGGGGCTTGCGGGCATGAAGATGCGTCCCGCGGCGGCGGGCGCCGTGGGCACGGCCGTGCTGGCCGTCGTGGCGCTGTTGAGCTATTGGACGGCTTTCGAATACTTCTCGGCCGGGCGCGATGCCGCGGGCGTGTTTCCGACGCAGATCCCCTGGAACGCCGTGTGGCTGCCCATCGGCGGTGCGCTGCACATCGACCTGGGCATTCTGCTCGACCCGATCTCGGTGATGATGCTCGTGGTGATCTCCACGGTGTCGCTGATGGTCCACATCTACTCGCTGGGCTACATGAAGGGCGAGCGGGGCTTCCAGCGTTACTATGCCTTTCTGTCGCTCTTCACGATGAGCATGATCGGGCTGGTCGTGGCGACCAACATCTTCCAGATGTACCTCTTCTGGGAGCTGGTGGGCGTCAGCTCCTACCTGCTGATCGGCTTCTACTATACGAAGAAGGAGGCCGTGGCCGCTTCGAAGAAGGCCTTCATCGTGACGCGCTTCGCCGACCTGGGCTTCTTGATAGGCATCCTGATCTACGGCTACTACGCCGGGACCTTCTCCTTCACGCCCGAGACGCACGCGCTGGTGGCCGCCGGGACGATGATCCCGCTGGCCCTCGGACTTATGTTCATCGGCGGAGCGGGCAAGAGCGCCATGTTCCCGCTGCACATCTGGCTGCCCGACGCCATGGAGGGTCCCACGCCCGTGTCGGCGCTGATCCATGCCGCGACGATGGTCGTGGCGGGCGTCTACCTCGTGGCGCGGATGTTTCCGCTCTTCATCGGCTATGCGCCCGAAGTGCTGCATTGGACGGCTTATGTCGGGGCCTTCACGGCGTTTTACGCCGCCGTCGTGGCCTGCGTGCAGAGCGACATCAAGCGCGTGCTCGCGTTCAGTACGATCTCGCAGATCGGTTTTATGCTCGTGGCGCTGGGTGTCTGCACCACATCCGATCCCCACACGGGCGGACTGGGTTACATGGCTTCGATGTTCCACCTCTTCACCCACGCCATGTTCAAGGCGCTGCTGTTCCTCTGCGCCGGTTGCATCATCCACGCGGTACACTCCAACGAGATGTCGGCGATGGGCGGCATGCGCAAATACATGCCCGTCACGCACATCACCTTCCTCGTCGCCTGTCTGGCCATCGCCGGTATCTGGCCGTTGAGCGGTTTCTTCTCCAAAGACGAAATCCTGACCGCCTGCTTCGCATTCAGTCCTCTGATGGGCTGGGTGATGACGGGTATCGCAGGACTGACGGCCTTCTATATGTTCCGGCTCTACTACGGTATCTTCTGGGGCAAGGAGAACAAGGAACTGCATGCACATCACACGCCGCACGAAGCTCCGGCCACGATGACCGTTCCTCTCGTCGTCCTGGCCGTGATCACCTGCGTCGCGGGATTCATTCCCTTCGGCGATTTCATATCGAGCGACGGAGAAGCCTATACGATCCACCTCGACGGCGGGGTAGTGGCCATCAGCCTCACCGTCGCCATCGCTGCGATCGCCCTGGCGACCTGGATGTACCTGCGGGCCAAACAGCCCGTCGCCGACCGGCTCGCCACGACCTTCAGCGGCCTGCACAAGGCGGCCTACCACCGCTTCTACATCGACGAGGCGTATCAGTTCGTCACGCACCGAATCATCTTCGGCTGCATTTCGCGTCCGATCGCCTGGTTCGACCGTCACGTGGTGGACGGCTTCATGAACCTACTGGCCCGGACAACCCAGAGCGCCGCACTGGGGATCCGCTTCATGCAGAGCGGCAGCGTACAGCGCTACTGCATCTGGTTCTTTGCCGGGACGCTCGGCCTGACCCTTTTGTTACTCATCCTCCGATAATCCGAACGCTATGAATATACTTTCTCTGTTTCCGCTGATCCCCCTGGTGATGATGCTGGGGCTGTGGATTTCGAAAAATACGCGGCAGATCCATGCCGTCATGGTCGCCGGCTCCTCGGCACTGCTCGCGCTGGCGATTTATCTTGTGTTCCATTACCTCGGCCTGCGGGAAGCAGGCGCTACGGACGCGATGCTCCTTACGGACAGCGTCGTCTGGTACGCTCCGCTCAACATCCATTACGCAGTGGGCGTGGACGGTATCTCGGTAGCCATGCTGCTACTGTCGGCCATCATCGTCTTCACGGGCACGTTCGCCTCGTGGCAGATGAAGAGCGACGTCAAAGCCTACTTCCTCTGGTTCTGCCTGCTCTCGGTCGGTGTCTTCGGATTCTTCATCACCGTCGATCTCTTCTCGATGTTCATGTTCTACGAAGTGGCACTGATCCCGATGTACCTGCTCATCGGCGTCTGGGGCAGCGGCCGCAAGGAGTATTCGGCCATGAAGCTGACGCTGATGCTCATGGGCGGGTCGGCCCTGCTGCTCTGCGGCATCCTGGGCATCTACTTCGGCGCCGGGGCGCAGACGATGAACCTGCACGAGATCGCCGCGCTGCACAACATTCCCCTCTCGCAACAGTACATCTGGTTCCCGATGGTCTTCGTCGGCTTCGGCGTGCTGGGCGCCCTCTTCCCGTTCCACACCTGGAGCCCCGACGGTCACGCATCGGCACCGACCGCCGTGTCGATGCTCCACGCCGGCGTGCTGATGAAGCTGGGCGGCTACGGCTGTTTCCGCGTGGCGATGTACCTGATGCCCGAAGCGGCGCACGAATTGAGCTGGATTTTCATCATCCTCACGACGATTTCGGTCGTGTACGGCGCTTTCTCAGCCTGCGTGCAGACCGATCTCAAATATATCAACGCCTACTCCTCGGTATCGCACTGCGGACTGGTCCTGTTCGCTATCCTGATGATGAATACCACGGCCGGCACGGGTGCCATTCTGCAGATGCTGAGTCACGGCCTGATGACGGCCCTCTTCTTCGCCCTGATCGGTATGATCTACGGCCGCACGCACACGCGCGACATCCGCGAGTTGAGCGGCCTGATGAAGGTGATGCCCTTCCTGGCGGTAGGGTACGTAATCGCAGGTCTGGCGAACCTCGGACTGCCGGGTCTGAGCGGTTTCGTCGCCGAAATGACGATCTTCAACGGCGCTTTCATGAATAACGACACGTTCCACCGCGTCGTGACGATCATCGCCTGCACGTCGATCGTGATTACAGCGGTCTATATCCTGCGCGTCATCGGCCGCATCCTCTACGGCACCTGCCGCAACGAGGCGCACCTGAAACTCACCGACGCCACGTGGGACGAACGACTCACGGTCATCTGCCTGATCGCCGCTATCGCCGGCATGGGTACGATGCCACTCTGGATCAGCGATATGGTAAGCGGCAGCGTTTCCACGATCATCTCACAGCTAATGAACTAATCCGACTATGAATTACAGCGAAATATTCCACTTCATGCGACCCGAATTGACGCTCATCGTCACGATCGCATTGCTTTTCCTGTTCGACCTGTTCGCCCCGGAGCGGCTCCGCAGATATTTCCACCCTCTGGCCTGCGTCCTCCTGACGGTACAGATCCTCGTCAATATCGTTCCGACACCGGACTCAGGGCAGCTGTTCGGCGGTATGTACCAGTACGAACCGATGCAGAGCATCGTCAAAAGCATGCTGGCTATCGGCACGTTTGTCGTCTTCCTGCAATCGAACGAATGGCTGCGGCGCGAGGACACCGCCCATAAACGGGGAGAATTCTATCTGCTGACCCTCTCCACGCTGCTGGGCATGTACTTCATGATCAGTGCGGGCAACTTCCTGATGTTCTTCCTCGGAATGGAGCTGGCATCGATCCCGATGGCCTGTCTGATCGCTTTCGACAAATACCGCCACAACTCGGCCGAAGCGGGCGCCAAATACATCCTCTGCGCCCTGTTTTCGAGCGGTCTGATGCTCTACGGCATCTCGTTCATCTACGGCACGGCCGGTACGCTCTATTTCGACGACATTCGTCTGGACGGCTCACCGCTTCAAATTATGGCGCTGGTGTTCTTCTTCTCCGGTTTAGGCTTCAAGCTCTCGCTCGTACCGTTCCACCTCTGGACGGCCGACGCTTACCAGGGAGCGCCCACGACCGTCACTTCCTATCTTTCGGTCATATCGAAAGGCTCGGCCGCTTTCGTGCTGATGACCATTCTAATCAAGGTTTTCGCACCGATGGTGCAGGAGTGGCGAACGATTTTGTTCGTAGTCATCATCCTGAGTATCACGGTGGCAAACCTCTTCGCCATCCGCCAGCAGAATCTCAAACGCTTCCTGGCTTTCTCATCCATCTCGCAGGCGGGCTACATCATGCTGGGCGTGATCGGCGGCTCGGCCCTGGGCATGACCTCGCTGGTTTACTACATCCTGGTCTATATGGCAGCCAACCTGGCGATTTTCGGCATCGTTTCGGCCGTCGAACAACATACGGACGGGAAAGTTTGCATCGAGGACTACAACGGTTTCTACCGCACCAACCCCAAACTGGCCGTGCTGATGACCCTCTCGCTCTTCTCGCTGGCCGGCATCCCGCCCTTCGCAGGCTTTTTCTCGAAGTTCTTCATCTTCGCGGCCGCTTTCAAGGAGGGATTTCATCTGCTGGTTTTCATCGCCCTGCTCAACACAGTGATCTCGCTCTACTACTACCTGCTGGTGGTCAAAGCCATGTTCATCACCCCCGGCGAACACCCCATCCCGACCTTCCGCAGCGATCGGGGAACCCGTTTGAGCCTGGCGCTCTGCACTGCCGGTGTACTGTTGTTGGGTATCGCCAGCGTAGTGTACGATTCGATCGGAGCGTTCGCCTTCGGCATGTAAGCGACGCATCCGCAGCATATTATCCGGCGGACGGCTCTTTCGGGCTGTCCGCTTTTTTGGAACCGGGAGCAGGGTTGCAGAAACGCCGAAATCTGCGTATCTTTGGTCACATCTAATAAAACGACGACTATGAACCGAATCAACACTCTCTTCGGAATCGAATACCCGATCGTTCAGGGCGGCATGGTGTGGTGCAGCGGCTGGCGGCTGGCCTCGGCCGTAAGCAACGCCGGCGGACTGGGCCTGCTGGGAGCAGGCTCCATGCATCCCGAAACACTGCGGGAACATATCCGCAAATGCCGGCAGGCGACCGACAAACCGTTCGGCATCAACGTACCGCTGATGTACCCCCAACTCGATGAAGTCATGCAACTGATAGTGGACGAAGGGGTCAAGATCGTCTTTACTTCGGCCGGAAATCCGAAGCTCTGGACAGGCTTTCTCAAATCGCACGGCATCACGGTCGTCCATGTGGTTTCCTCCTCGAAATTCGCCCGCAAATGCGAAGAGGCGGGAGTCGATGCCATCGTAGCCGAAGGTTTCGAAGCCGGCGGTCATAACGGACGCGAAGAAACGACCACCTTATGCCTGATTCCGGCCGTACGACGTGCCACCTCGCTGCCGCTGATCGCTGCAGGAGGCATCGCTACGGGCGCTGGGATGCTGGCAGTCATGGCCCTCGGGGCCGAAGGCGTGCAGATCGGAACCCGCTTCGCATTCGCCGCAGAAAGCTCGGCACACGAAAACTTCAAAAACCGCTGTCTGAGTCTGGAAGAGGGCGATACGATGCTGATGCTCAAAAAAGTTTCTCCCACGCGCTTGGTCAAGGGCGATTTCTTCCGCGAGGTCGAAGAGGCCGAGAACCGGGGAGCTACGGCCGAAGAGCTGAAAACGCTTCTCGGAAAAGGACGCGCCAAAAAAGGCATGTTCGAAGGCGACCTCGACAACGGAGAGCTTGAAATAGGGCAGGTGGCCTCGCTTTTCCGCGAGCAGCAAACTGCGGCAGAAATCGTGCGCGACATCGTGACCGAATACCGCAACATACTGAGTAAAAGCCGAGAAAAACTATCCATCTAAACCGACGCACGAAGAATGATCAACTACCTCCAAGTCGAAAATCTGACCAAGTCGTACGGCGATCTGGTGCTTTTCGACAATATCTCTTTCACGATCGGCGAAGGACAGCGCATTGCCCTGATCGGCCGCAACGGTTCCGGGAAAACGACCCTGCTGAATATTCTCGCAGGCAAAGATACGGCCGACAGCGGAACGATCACGCCCCGCCGTGACCTGCGTATCGCTTATCTGGAACAAAACCCGGAATATGCTGCGGATCTAACCGTACTGGAAGCCTGTTTCCGTTCCGACAATCCGGCCTTGCGAGCCATCGCAGCCTACGAACAAGCCGTCGCCGATCCTGCGCAGGACGGGTTGCAGGAGGCCATGAGCCGTATGGATGCCCTCGCTGCCTGGGACTACGAACAGCGGGCCAAGGAGATTCTGTCCCGACTAAAGATCAACGATTTCGACAAAAAGATAGGCCAGCTTTCCGGCGGACAGCTCAAACGTGTGGCACTGGCAGCGGTGCTGATCAGCGAAGCCGACCTGCTGATCCTCGACGAGCCGACCAACCACCTCGACCTGAAGACCAAGGAGATTCTCAAAGAGGCCCTGATGGCTTTCGACGGCACGCTGATCGTCGTCTCCCACGACCGCGATTTTCTCGACGGGCTGACATCCAAAATCTACGAATTCTCCCACGGCCGCGTCACCGAGCACCTCGACGGGGTCTACGGTTTCCTCCGGAAGAAGAAAATTGAAAATATCAGCGAAATCGAACGGCGCAAGGCGTAGACGCCGCGCCTGTGAAGTCCCGGACCCTCGGGATTCCGTGCCGCCCGTCCTTGACGCAGACAAAACGGCCGCCCCTCGCAGGGCGGCCGTTTCCGTTATTCGATCATCTTTTTGAGCGTTTTTTTCAGTTTGTCGTGGTTGCGCAGGTCGTTGCGCAGTTTGCTGTTGCCGTCCCGGTCGACGAGCACGTAGGAGGGGATGCCGTCGACTTTGAACTTTTCGCACAGATATTTCCATTGCTCCTCGTTCAGCCGGTAATGCTTGCCGGCGATTTTGCCGATCTGGGTCTTGTAGGTCACCAGCGGCGAGGTCTCGTTGGCAAGGTAAATCCACACGATGTCGTCCGATTTCAGTTCCCCGGTTTTCAGCGGCTCGTTGGCCTTGATCGCCGCCTGGCAGGGCCCGCACCAGGTGTTCCAGAAATCGACCAGCACGACCTTGCCCTTGTAAGGCGCGACGATGGCGTCGAAAAGCTTGTCAGGGGCCACGTCGGGCGTCTCTTCGATCTTCACCTTGCCTTCCAGCGCCGCCAGCTCCCTGCGTACCCTGGCCTGAATAGCCTCGCACGCCTCGGCGTAGAACGGATTCTTCAGCGAACGGAGCGAGGCGAGGTCAGCCTCCGTGAGAGCATCGTTTTCCGCTTTGGAGGGCAGAGAACTCACTTTGCGCAGATCGGCAAGCGGACTGGTAGCCTCGACGAGTTGCGCCCAATCGATATCGGGAGCAAGAGCTGCACGCTGATATTCGAAAATACGGACGCCCATCGGCAGTTTCGGGTTGTTGATATCGAAAAGCTTGCAGAGCATCGCCTGATTTTCGGATGTCAGTTTGGCAAATTCATAGTCGAGCTTCGCATTGCGGTCCCACATATTATGCTCCGACCGGTAATTGTGTTCCAAAAAGAAACGACTGTTGGCAAATGCGTTGAGGGTCTCCTGCTGGAGCGAAAGCAGAGACAGTTCTGTCATCATGCTGGACATGCCGCTGCGGGCGATACTGTCGGCTAATAATTTATATTTCGATGCCACCATCTGCACATATTCGTCCGCTGTCATCCGGTAATCCGCAAATTCGCCGGTATGGGTATCAAGAGCGATTGTTTTGGTCTCGCTCCCGTTGAAAAGCGTATTCAGCGCGCCGTACGTCCCTGTCGAGTACAACGGGGCACGTTTGGGCTGCTCGTTGTTCCGACGCTGGACGATGGATTTACCCTTCTCTGTGAGGTCAACGTAAATGTCCGCGGTTTCCCCGGGAGCCGTCCAGAAATTCAGGTGCATCGAGCCGGGACCGGCCGGATTGCCATAGATCAGCGACGGGCCGTACTGCCCGAATTTAAAGGTCGCAACGCCCGTCTCGGGGTCGATGGGAGCGTCTTTGCGCTCGTGACCGGTCAGCATCGAATTGATATAAAGCGTCATGTCCTTGTACATCCCTTCGCGGAATCCTAACAGGTGGATGTTGACCCTCGTTTCGCCGACGGCGAAGATCGGATCGGGTACCGGACCGTCTTTCGGAGCCTTGCGCAGCTCTTTGGGCAGGCCTTCGGGATATTCGGGATACTCCGTTTTGCCCGTCAGGTCCACGCCGTAGATCTTGAAACAGTCGTCGCAGTCCGACTCGATGAAGTCGAACGATTTCGTACCGCGGGGCAGGGGAGGGAACCGCAGCACGAACGACGCGCGGCCCGACTTCGGCATCCAGAACAGCGAGTCGGGCGTTATGCCTTCGGCCCCGGTGAGCATGAATTTCCGGGCGGGGATTTGCAGGTAGCTGTCCGACGAAATGACGATCCAGTTTTTGGGCCGGTAGTAGGCGTTCATGTGGAGCACGGTGGCCGTGTCGCTCAATTCGACTTTCACGATGTCGAGCGTCCGGGTGTTGGCCGTTTCGATCAGCGGGTTTTCCACGACCCGGTTAGCCGGGGTGCAGGACGGCAGCAGCGCACCGAGCGCCGCTGCGATCAGGAACAGGAGGTTTCTCATGGCAGGTTGGTTGGGTTTGTAGTGACAAACAAATGTAGTCTTTTTTTGCTGTTTTTGCAACTGTTTCCGCAAAAAGCGGTTGGATGGCCCGGAACGGAAAAGGGACCGCACTCCGAAAGTGCGGCCCCTTCTCTGCAAACCCTTCAAAAACTATTTTCCGATCAGCGAAATCGAACGCTGGATGAAATCCGTCAGGTTCTTGCCCTTGAGCATGCCGTTGGTCAGCAGCGCCAGGTCGATGATCTGCTTGACGAGGCGGTTTTCGCCGCCGATCTCGCGCAGACGCTGGTTGCGCTCGTCGCGCAGGGTGACGATCTTCTTCGACAGCTCCTCGCGCGTGGATTTCTCCTCGGACGAAAGTTCCTCCTCCTTCTTGCCCTTCACGACCTCGTCGAAACGCTTCTCCTCGGCCACTGCGGCGTCGATCTTCTTGGTGATCGACTTCAGTTTGTCGCCGTAGGACTTCTCCACGTCGGCGAGGATGTCGATGACGATGGGGTGGTTGGCGTTGACCGCGATGGTGAAGTTGTCGGGCATCTGTCCGTAGAACTGGCTCATGCCCCCGCCGCCCGTCTGGGCCATCTCCTTCATGCGGCGCATGAACTCGTTCTGCGTGATCACCACCGGAGCCTCGTCGGGCGACATGGCCTCGAACGAGATGTTGTAGTGAATCTTGTCGTCCTTGGGCATCTGGCTCTCGAAAACGGGCGTCAGCACCTCCTGCTGGCCCTCGGTGAGCGACATCTTGACATTCTCCTCCTTCTGGATCAGCTTGTCGACCACGTCGCTGTCGACGCGCACGAAACGCGACTCCTTGTTCTTCGACTCGTACCAGTTGATGTAGTGGCTGTCCAGCTGGCCGTCCATCACCAGCACGTCGTACCCCTTGCCTTTGGCCGCTTCGAGGAACGTGTGCTTCTCCACGGGATCGTCCACATAGAGGAACACCTCCGTCTTGTTCTTGTCGGTCTGGTTCTCCTTCACCTTCTCCGCATACTCCTTGGGGGTGAAATATTTGCCTTCGACGTTCTTCCAGAGCATGATCCCGGCGGCCTTCTCGGCGAACTTCTCGTCGGTGAGGATGCCGTACTGGATGAAGATTTTCAGGTCGTCCCACTTCGCCTCGTAGTCCGAACGCATGGTCGAGAACAACTCCTGCAAGCGGTCTGCGACCTTGCGGGTGATGTAGCTCGAAATCTTCTTCACGTTGGCGTCGCTTTGCAGGTAGCTGCGCGATACGTTGAGCGGAATGTCCGGCGAGTCGATCACGCCGTGCAGCAGCGTCAGGTACTCCGGCACGATGCCCTCGACCTGATCCGTCACATAGACCTGATTCGAATAGAGCTGGATCTTGTTCTTCTGGATCTCGAAGTTGTTGTGAATCTTCGGGAAGTAGAGGATGCCCGTCAGGTGGAACGGATAGTCGATATTGAGGTGGATCGAGAACAGCGGCTCGTCGCTCATCGGGTAGAGTTCGCGGTAGAACTCCTTGTACTGCTCCTCGGTGATGTCGGCGGGCTTGCGGGTCCACAGCGGCTCGACGTTGTTGATGATGTTGTCCTTGTCGGTGTCGACGTATTTGCCGTCCTTCCACTCCTTGACCTTGCCGAAGGCGATGGGCACGGGCAGGAAGCGGCAGTACTTCTTCAGCAGGGCCTCGACCTGCGCATCCTCGGCGTATTCGAGCGAATCCTCCGAGAGGTGCAGCACGATGGTCGTGCCGCGGTCGCGCGCCTCGTCGGTCTCCTCCATCTCGAACTCGGGCGACCCGGTGCAGCTCCAATGTACGGTTTTAGAACCCTCTTTATAGGATTTCGTGAAAATCTCGACCTTGTCCGACACCATGAATGCCGAGTAGAATCCCAGTCCGAAATGTCCGATAATGGCATTTGCGTCATTCTTGTATTTCTCCAGGAAGTCGTTAGCTCCTGAAAAAGCTATTTGATTGATGTACTTTTCAATTTCCTCTGCAGTCAAACCGATACCACGGTCAGAAATAGTAATGGTATCTTTGCCCAATTCAACGTGAACGGTTAAATCACCCAGTTCACCCTTAAATTCGCCAATAGAAGCAAGCGTATTCAGCTTTTGAGTGGCGTCTACTGCATTGGATACTAACTCGCGCAGAAAAATCTCATGGTCACTGTACAAAAACTTTTTAATGATAGGGAAAATGTTCTCTGTTGTAACCCCAATATTACCTTTTTGCATAATACGTATATTTTTTAGTTTATCTATTGATTAATTTTAATTGATACTTACTCAGGTAGAGACAAAAAAAATGCCAGACCCGAAGGTCTGACATTATGGCATATTATTTTATTTTCTTATTCAGGAAATAATATTATTCCGGAGTGACAACTTTCATCTCCAATTCACCTTTTTCTTCATTGAGAGATACCTGAATAGTATCTCCCTCCTTCAAAGAGGAGGAAATGATGAGCTCGGATAAGCCATCCTCCAGATAAGTTTGAATTGCTCGCTTCAAAGGACGGGCGCCATATTGTACGTCATATCCTTTGCCGGCGATAAATTCTTTCGCCTTATCTTCAATAACAAGCTTGTAACCAATAGATTCTATTCTATCATACAATCCTTTCAGCTCTATGTCTATAATCTTTGTTATTGCTTCCAGAGAAAGCTGGTCAAACGTGATTATCTCATCTACACGATTGATGAATTCGGGCGCGAATGATTTGTTTAGAGCTTTTTGTATTACGCTTCGCGAGAATTCCTTATCATCCAGGCGGCTTTGTGTCGCAAAACCAACGCCACGTCCAAATTCTTTCAGCTGACGGGTTCCTATATTGGAAGTCATGATAATAACAGTATTTTTGAAATCTACCATTCTGCCATAACTGTCAGTCAGACGACCTTCATCCATAACCTGAAGCAAGATGTTGAACACATCCGGAT
>ERZ779643.1594-NODE-1594-length-14871-cov-4.906183_pt1 | contig 14871 bp, 10 predicted proteins | sample MGYA00511564_ERZ779643 | MGnify/ENA primary metagenome ERZ779643 (study PRJEB29588, sample SAMEA2147114) | human gut metagenome | biome: human gut; feature: human-associated habitat; material: faeces | place: Denmark | collected 2008/2010 ... | reverse complement strand
TGGTGTGTTAAGGTTACACTTTTTTAAGAAAAAACAATAAATTTCTTCAAAAAAAGACTTGACATATGACCAGAATACTGAGCGCAGCGAAGGATCTTGGTAAGAACAGTAAGTAGGGGAAAGGCTGTTAAATACCAGTCGGCGGGAAGGTTTGCTAGTAGCTAGCAGCTAGCCACTAGCCACCAGTAACAACTTATCCCTTTCCGCCGGTGAATCATGGGCGGAATAGATGGAAATCATAGTTTCTTTAATAGATTGAGAAAATCTTCTTTATTATAAGCTCCCGCCAGTTCCGGATCTTTTGATTCAAAGACCATAAAATAACGATACTTCGTACCAACCATATTTGCCCATTTACGACCAAGGAATAGCTTATTCCTGCTGTATTCATTGAGAAGCTGGTCGCCTTTAGTTTCTACCATAAGGATTCGCCCTGTTTTCGTCATTACAATAAAGTCCGGATAATGGTTGATGAACCCATTGATGAAGAATTCTTTCCGATCAATATTTCTATGCCACCATTTTACGTTGTCCATCTGGGCTATTGCATTGGCCATGGTCCACTCAAAGTTATTCATATCATTGGCTTCTGCTTCATAAAGGCTCTTGGGGATAGAGCTGGTCGCTTTTGCGGGGGTAATCACCTTTGGTAAATTGTACAAAGGGCTGACCGTCAAGTCTATTTCCGTTTTTCTCTCAAAGGTTTTCTTTCTGTAATCATCCTGGAGGCTTCTGATTTTATCTTCCACCGCCTTGCCATAGGTATTAATTGACTGCATAGCCTGGCTGACTTCGTCTTCCGTCAGTCCGCCAAAGACCCGTTTCAGATATTGACGCACATCGCTGTCTTTCACATTATCATAGCGAGAAATAGCAGATGCTATGCTGTTAATGCAGGCTTGCAGCTTTTGTTTGTCCGGCATGGCCTCCAGGCTCTCTCGAAATGCTGCTCTCACATACCGGTTTGTCATTTTGTACTGCGGTACAGCCTCTCCGGTTTCAGACAGGTCTACCGTATACATATTATCCGGCGTATTGGAAAAGGCCACATGGGCATCTTCGTGTTCCAGGGAGAAACCTTCCAGAAATGCATCTTTGGTCACCGCCGTTTTTTCTGCTCCATTGAAAAGGGAAGCTCCGGTTACTATCACAAACTGCGGCAGCTTTATGGTTTCCATTTCATCTCGGAATTCAGTTTTCATCTTATACTGATGAAGCATATCTCCCAACTCCCCTTCCTTTAGTCCACTTTCTTCGGCCTCTTTGGAGTCGTGGATGTACTCTTTTTCTCTTTCCTCTGCATGGTTGACCATATCAGCCAGAGAGTCCGATGGATTTTCCATTTCTGTCCCGTTTTCCTGGTTTGTCATGGAAGCGGGCGTCTGCAGACTGCGGGAAATGGCGTCAGTATGGATATCAGACAGGTCGTCCTGCACTGCATCTTCTGATGAAGTATCTTCCTTAGCCCCGCTGTCCTTTTCTGGCACCTTGGCAGGACTGTCAAAAATGGAAGTAGGCACCTTTTCGTCAGTTTGATTTTCCATTCCCACCATACTGCCTATGCGGTAATCCTTTGATGAAAACCCCGCACCGTTCAGCCCTTTTACCACACTGTCCAGGGTAGAGCGGAAATCAGCGGAACAGGTGAGCACATAGGAAATATTCAGTACAGAATCATTCTGCCTCTTGGCATAGGGCTGTCGGAGCACACGGCCCAGAATCTGCTCCACATCCACCTGGGACGTCTTATTGGCCAATGATGCAAGGATATAGGCAAAGGGACAGTCCCATCCCTCTTTCAATGCATTCACCGTAATGATATAGCGCACAGGGCAGTCCCGGGAAAGGAGATTTCTGTCTTTTAAATCATCCACTTTAGACGTTTTAATGGCGATTTGGTTTTCCGGAATATGCAGATCCACCAGAATGTTCTTGATTTTTTCAAAGGTATCGCTGTCACTGCTGATTTTTGGCTGAGCCTGGAATAGGAAATATATTACGGAGTGACCTACTACAGCTACAAAGAATTAAAAGGCGCTATCGAACGATACATCAAATACTATAACGAGCAAAGAATAAAGGAAAGACTGGGCTGGAAAAGTCCTGTTCAATACCGGCTTTCCTTGCAGGCAGCATAAAAAAGTAACGAGACGGTAAAAACCATCTCGTTATTAAGGTCTAACTTTTTGGGGTCACATCACCTATACGATGGAGCAGTCTCTTCTTTATTGCTTCTTTACCATAAGAAACGAAGTCCTGCATTGAATTGCCATTTTGTTGTTACATCCCCACCAAAAGACTTTTCAACGTCTCCATAAAAAACAGTATTGTCCGTCAGGGAAACTTTACCACCAATTCCAAAGGTATACCACGTATCTCCGCCATCACAATGCTGATAATAGGAGGCATCAGTTCCTCGAAGGGCCATGTCCCAATCTCCGGAAAATTCATGGAGAGCATTGAATTTTAAGTAAATCTGGTTGGGTTCCTGTCCTTTTGCTGTAGCAAAAGATTTGCCCAGGCGGAACCCCAGTCTGCCAATCAGGCTGTCTTCTCCATCATCATGTACTTTAACACCATTCGATAACGTATAGTCGCTTCCACCAGATTTGCCATATACCAGCTGAGATTGCGGCTCGATGAACCATTTACCGCCCATGTCGATCTTACGGCCATATTCGGCACTAACCATCCAGGCATGATCCGAATAGTCTGCATCTGCCGCTTTTATGCCATCATGGTAAACATTGTATTTGTTGTTATAATGGCTGTAGGACAAGACATAATCCATATAATGGCCTTTGCTGCCAGCCCAGCCGGCATACAAGGAGCCACCGTAGCTACGCATGTCACCATCGCCATGATGGTAGTCTACATCCCCCATCGTACTGTGGAAAGCTCCGCCGATATGCCATTTGCCATTCTGTTTATCGGCCACAGTCCGGTCATACCCAAATTGATAGAAGTTCCAACGATAGTTGTAATGACCATATTTATCCGATTCCGTTTCCCCAGATTTCATGCGGAACCAGACACCATCTTCCGTGTCACTATAGTCCCGCAGTTCACCCAGGCGCTGATTCAATGTGTCGATGTTCCGGTGCGATAACAAATCACCATGTACGGCAGAAGCAGCGACTACAGGAATCTTGATATTATCCGTCGGATTTTCAGAATAATCGACAAAATACCAGTCATTGCCGTTAGTCCCAAACCGGTCAGATACAATATTCTTATCAATGACTGGCGTATAATCAAACAGGGCACCATCGGAAATATCCGAGGTCTTAGTAATCGCTTTGAAAGTAATGCCTGAAGCCGCATCAGCAAAACGGACTGGATTATCAGGGCTGACGCCTTTTAATGCAGAAATATCCGCTGGCTGGACATAGACCAGGCCCGAGCCATCTTTAATGGTGAAGAAATCGGTACCCGCATTGCGATAGGTGCTATTTACTTTAGCCCCACTGGCATCCATGACGAAAGTCCCTTCATTGGATTTCAAGTTATACAGGACCAGATTATTGACTGTATCCTTATCCTCAGTATGGACATTATAGGCATGCGTATCAATGATGCCACCTTTATCGAGGGTAATGGCACTCAGATAATTGCTCCGTGTATCCAGCCCCTGTTCATCTTTTCCGCGCAGCATAATGTCGGGAACCCACTTGGCACCATCGGCCAACGTAACCTGCAGCCAGCTGTCACCGCGGACATCACCATACGTTTGTGTCGCTTCATCATAGTTAATCAGGCCGACACCGGCACCATACCAATAGGAATCTTTACCAGAAAAGCCGACGCGGATAGTTCCTTCTTTTGCATCAAGGTTACCGTAAATTTGGACGGTATTCTCCGGATTCAGAATGGTTCCATCTTCGTTGGCATTAATATTGACCGTCGAACCGTCACCGTGCTTAGCTGATACGGCATCGTTCTTGCTGATGGTATTAACGCTTCCCTTAGTATCGATTACATACTCATTGTCATAGCCTTCATGGGTTCCCGTGGCGATATAATCATTGATATAGGTATTCCCCGTAACATTGATGACGGCCCCATAGTCAGCATATAAGCCGTTATGCGCAATGCTGAGTCCCGTCGTGCTATTGGGATCCAGTTTGGTATCAATGTACAAATTTCCGATATTTGTGGTCCCTTTTCCGATGAAATAAGCATTGGTATTGACGATACCGCTATCTTTAATGGCATTTGTTAAATCCGATTTTATGGCCAGATTATCAAGACTCATAGCACCTCCGCTATAAATGCCATAAACGCCATTACCGCCATACCTATGGGCTAGCAATCCATCGACCTGAAGATTCACATCATGAATCGTAGTACCATCGCATGTCGGTTCCAAAAGAACGGTCTGATAATCACTTTTTTTATAATCGTTCACCGTCTTAGAAGAATCAGCCCCAAGGGTAGCATGAACTTTGTAAGATTTCAGGTTTTTCTGGGAATTCCAGATGATGAGGCCCCGTTTTTCCTTTGAAAGCTTATCGCCGGTATCATACGTAAAATTCCCATCCTTGAGTAATCCACTCGTATCTACTTTAGGGTAAGGATCCTTATCCTGAGTTACCGTATTATCTTCGTTGATATGCAAAATCTGTTCATAAGGGGGATTTTCGTTAGCATACACATCTCCGCTAACTAATCCTCCCAGTGTACAACCAGCAACCAAACTGAACAAGATAAGTCGTCACAAATTCCGTCCGTTCTTCATATGCATACCTCCATGTTTTTATATTTTTTTATGTACGGCGAATTGTCAAGCTAAGTGCAACACTTTTGAGAAATAGACCTCATATGGTGTTTTGTAGCCAAGGCACTTCCTCGGGCGCAGGTTCAGCTCATGGTACTTCCGTTGGATGTAATCCTCTGGCGTATCCGAGATGTCTTTGCCCTTCGGGAAGAACTCCCGTAAAAGGCCATTGGTGTTTTCATTGGTCCCGCGCTCCCATGGATGGTGCGGAGCAGGAAAGTAGAACGTCACACGCTTCAGCTCCTTTCTAAGCTGAGCATGTTTCGAGAATTCCTTTCCTCGGTCCGGCGTAACCGACAGATGCGGCTGCCCAGAGAGCGCTTCACACATCACCTTGTTAACTGCAGCAGCGGTCTTGCTCATGGCTTTTCCACCAAGCAAGTACCGGCTCTTCCGGTCCACCAGTGTGACGAAGCATGCCTTTCCTTGCTTGCCCACCACAGTATCCGCTTCCCAGTGGCCAAAGAGTATCTTTTCTCGCTCAACTGATGTAAGATGTATGTAGTGGCACATAGGCTCTCCTTTTGTTATAGGTAGTTCTTTTCAAACACCATTATAGCAAAGAAGTCTATGTGTCATTTTAATTTGGTTGTCTAGAAGCTGTTACACTTAGATTGTAAATCCATCACTATATGTTAGTACCAGCAGTTTACAACTTTATGTTAATATTATATATCTTATTTTAATTATTTCAATGTAGCATGTCAAGGCCGAGTTCAATTTGGTTAGTATCAAGAAGTTTTCGGTCTTTCCTTTAGACCTAGGTAATAAGCGGGGTCTTATTTCCACATTTTTACAAAATATGTGCCATTTGCAGCCCTTTTGCCAGCTTCTGAAAGGCCTCATAGCCATATCCCGTTCCGCCATCCCCGTTGCTGATCACTATCGTATGGCTTAATCCATACTGCCGGTGCATGTACCACCCTGCTCATTCCCATGTCTTTTCATATTCCGTAGAAGCCATGTGATACGCATGAATCAGCCGGGTCCGTTTCCCTTCTTTTTCCCGTCCTTCATTCACCTGCATCCGGTGTATTTCCAACTGCTTCTTATGCTGTCCCCGCAAGACCAGCCCGTCTCCTTCGATGTACACAACCAGGGCTTCCGTTTCTTCTACGGAAGTTTCCTGCCGCTGAATGTCCTGCCATTCCTGACACAACGTCCCCGATTGCATCACAATATGCTTCACCGTTTGATGACTCAGGTTCGTCAGCGTAAATCGGTTTACGATATCGGCTGTTTTCCGATAGACACAGCTGGTAGCCGTTTCTGCCACTTTCTTCATCAACAAAGCGGAAAACCGTTGGTAGGATTTCAATCGTAGCTGCTTATCTAGTGGATAGATGCCTTTCTTTCCCGGCTTTTTCATCAGGCCGCCGGAACGAGTAATGACCACTTCCTGTGAATAACAAAAAGACTGGTCTTTTTTGATATGATGGTTATATGGTTTCACAGGCTGCTGATGTTGAGCACTACAGCCATTTCAGGTAGTTTGCTTTCCCGCCGGCAGTATCGGTTAAAGAAAAATATTCTCTGTTTCCTGCACTTTATCGTCCACCTTGATTTCATGATATACAGCAAAGCTTTCATAAAACCTGTTTTGGTTACTTTCAGCTCATTGGTCCCCAAACCTATCACCGGTATCACCGGCGGATATCCATTCTGTTCTTCTATGGATTGCATCAAGACTAAAAGACATAAAATTGAAAAGGAAGCACCGTAAAGAAATAATTGGCATTTCTTTATGGTGCTTTTTACACCGAAATTCACTTCTCCGTATTACATCACAAACCCGCAGATCAGGTAGAGTACCAAGGATACGAGGGCAAAGCCAAGGACATAGGGCATCTGTGTTTTCACATGGTCCATGATGGCGCATCCGGAGGTGGCGCAGGACATGATGGTGGTATCAGAAATAGGCGATGCATGGTCACCAAAGATGGAACCGCCGAACATAGCCCCTGCTGTGAGAGGAATGCTGACATCCATGGAAATGGCCATGGGAAGAGCTATGACTGCCATAATAGCCATGGTACCCATAGAGGTGCCTGTGGCAAAAGACAGAATCATGGTAATGATGAAAGTCACTGCCGGAAGAGCTGCAGGGGTGAGGAAGCTGGAAAACAGGGAGGACAGGTAAGCACCGGTACCCATCTGTTTCACCAAGGGGCTCAGGGTGAAGGCAAGGCAGAGGATGGCCGCAATGCCGAACATACTCTTCATGCCCGTAAGGATTTCATTGGTAAGCTGCTGCAGGGTGAAAATCCTTTCCACCAGGCAGAGAAAGGAAATAGAGAACACCGCCAGGAAGGAACCCCAGAGAAGGGACTGCATGCCAGCGCCTTTGGTGGGGTCTCCTTTCCCGGTAATGATAAGGATGGACATAATGGTGACTATCATGACCAGAATAGGCAGAATCATGTTGATAATTCTTGGTTTGGCCGTATCTGCCGGTTTATTAGCAGAAGCGGTGCCCTGTTCTTCCCGGCTGTCCGGATTATCCAGTGCCCCTGTGCTGTCAGCCCTTTCTTCCGCTTTTTTCATAGGGCCGAAGTCAACAGGTGCAAAGCAGGAAATCAAAGCAAAGACTACAGCGATAATGCAGTAGAAATTCAGAGGAATCGATTCGAAAAGCACGGCAATGGCCTGGTCATCAGGTACGCCGCCGGAGGTTAGGTATCCTGTCATGGCGCCCAACCAGCCGCTGAGAGGCAGAAGCACGCACCAGGGTGTAGATGTGGTATGTATGAGAAAAGCCGCCTTTTCATGGGATACTTTCAAACTGTCGTTCAAAGGGCGGGCAATAGAGCCGGTTACCATGCAGCTCAGGGAGCCGGAGGTAAAGATGACTATCCCCAAAAGCCAGGTAAAGAAGCAGGCCAGCTTTTTGGATCGAATAATGCTTTTCTTGTGAACCATAATGTCCACAAATCCCTCAATGCCGCCGGAACGTTCAATCAAGTGAAGCATGGCTCCGATGAGAAGCAGTGATAAAATGACGATGGTATTCCCACTGCTGGCAAAGGTTTTTACAATGCTGTTAAAAGTCAGGTTTACGCCGGAAAAAACATCTGCACTGACGGTCATGCTTCCCAGAAAAATACCAGCCAGCAAAGCTGCAAATACATTTCTAAGGGCTAGGGCCAGTACGATGGTTACCAGCGGTGGTATGACTGAATAAAATCCGTAATCCATAATAAACTCTCCCTTCAGCGGCGAACCGCTTTCCCCAAATGTCCATTAACGAGCCTGTTATTTTGAACGGCCACTTCTCCACCAATCAATACATAATTCAATCCTTTTCCCGGTTGTAAAGGATTGGCAAAAGAAGCGCAGTCGGTGACAGTTTCGGGATCAAAGATAACGATGTCCCCGTCCGCTCCCCGGCCAAGCTGGCCTTTACGGGCAAGATGCATCCGTTTAGCAGGCATGGCAGTCATCTTGTCTATGGCATCATAGAGAGATAATTTTCCTTTTCTCACGAATCGGCTGAATACGCGGAGAAAGGCGCCGGCAGCCCTGGGATGTCCCTCACCGTGGTTCAGGATGCCGTCACTTGCTACCATAACCAGCGGATGAGCCAGGGCCATATCCACCTCCCTATCCTTCATCACATAGGCCACGGTGAGATACTCTGGATGATTTCTACGCTCTTCTTCAAATATTTCCTTCGTGCACCGCTGCCCCTTGTACCGGCCTTCGCACATTTCTATGGCATCATACCCACACTGATACCGCGCAAGCCAGCCTTCATCATAGGTGGCCGAGCCAATGGCTGTACTGAATGCATAGTAAGGATAGCAGTCACAGGCCACATCCAGCCCGTTCATGCGATATTCCCCTATCATGGCAAGAAAATCTTCCATCTGTCCGAAAGCCGCCATGGAACCGATATGGGAAAACTGGGCCGGTATTCCCTGTTTTCTCGCGGCATCCAGAAATTCATGGGCTGCGCTGAAAATCTGCGCTGCATCGTCCCGGACGTGGGCGGCAGTCATAGCGCCATGGCGCCTGCACAGAGCCATCATCCCATCAAGCTCCCGCTGGTCAATACCCGGAGAATACCGTATGCCGAAAGAAACGCCAAAGCATCCGGCATCCAGTGCCTTTTCTCCATAGGAAACCATGGCTCTAAGCTCATCGTCAGATACGGCGGTATACTTATCCTCATGTCCCATGGCCTCACGGAGCCAGGAATCCCCTACCAGCAGAGCCACATTCACCGCGGCGCCGCTGCGGTCTACCAGGTCCAGATACTTCACCGGATCATAGCGGTTAATGCCACACTCACCACCAAGTACCGTGGTGACTCCCATACGGACCATGCAGTTGAAGATGGCTTTATCCTCATCCTGCTCCAGCCTGCCGTCATCTCCTACAAAATCTTCATGCATGTGAATATCAATAAATCCCGGTGCCACCACTCTGCCCGATGCATCTATAACCCTTTCCGCAGCCGGTTCCCCTCTGGTGACCTCCAGCACCCGGCCTTCATCCAGTAAAAGATTCAGCTTTCCCATTATATGATTATAGGGATCCACCAATGTTCCATTCTTGATTAAAGTTTTCACAATATGCCCCCGCCCATAAATGAAAAAAGCACAATCCAAAATAGATGAATGTCCATCGTTGGAATTGTGCTTGTTAACTTAAGATTACTATAACACACTTGAGAGAATATTTCGAATAAAATCATGATATTAACAGAAAGAAACTGGGTAGAACCGCGAAAGGGGTTATAAAAAATGTAAATCATTTCTTCACAGCCTCTTTTTTCCCCTGAAGAGAACGTCTCGAAGAGGCAAAAGGGTGTGCAGGACTGAGCGCCGAAGTGACATTCCATCATTTTTCTGACCACCAAACAGCGCCTCTCGCTGCTTTGTCGCGCTCTCCCGCCCCGGCAGGAAGCGTGTCACTTGATCCTCAGTCTCCCAAGGGCTCCCCTATGAATCCAGTGAGACGCCATCCAGCGAAGTCGCTGTGCATTTCCTCGAGCGGAGCAAGGTTTGTAAGGTTTTCCCAAGAGCGAAAGCCCGATTTGTTAAGTTTTATCATAAGGGAGCGTCTTATATCAATTAAATGGCGCTTACCACAATCCTCAGCGGCATAGCCTCTGTCAAACTTTAGAACCCTCAAGCCCCAAAAGGGGCTTGTCCAAACTCTCAGAAGTACACTTCCGTCACGCCGGCGCCTCCGTTGGTGGGGTCGGCTTCGTGGAAGTCAGTGACAAAGTTGAGAGTTCTGAGGTAGTCCTGCACGCCTCTTCGAAGGCTGCCGGTGCCTTTGCCGTGGATGATACGCACCGGGGAGATGCCGGCCATGAAGCAGTCGTTGAGGAAGCGGTCTACTTCGGGGATGGCTTCGTCCACTGTTTTCCCTATAATATTCAGTTCTGTATGCACCTGGGCCACGGAGCGGGTCATTGTCTTTTTATGGGCATAGGGCAGGATTTTTTCCTGTTTCTTTGGCTTTTTAGCTTTGAAGAGGTGTTCCGGGGTGACTTTGACCTGGATGAGGCCGCACTGGACAGATACCTGGTTTCTGCTGACGGAAACAATGGTGCCTTCGCTGTCTATGGTGTCGATGTACACGTAGGTCCCCTTCCGGATCTTGTCTTGGGGAAGGGGGTCTCTCCTGTTTTCTCTGCCCGGCACAGCAAGGCCGTCGATCCGGCCGCGGATGTCGGAAATCTTGTCGCCCAGTTTGTTTTTATTCAAAGCGGCGGCGTTTTTCTTCAAATCTTTGATAATGGTCTCCGACTGCACCCGGAGGTCCCGTTTCATATTTTCCGCTTCTTCTCTTGCCTTTTCAAGGATGGAGTCTTTCCGCCGGTAAAATTCGTCCCTGGCGTCTTCCAGGGAGTTTTTCAGTTCTTCCGCCTGATGCAGGGTTTTGTCCACCCGGTCCTTTTCTTTGTTCAGGTCCCGGCTCTGCTGGTTGAGGCGTTCCATGACTTCTTCCATGTTATGGAGGGGCGATTCGTTTTTGAGCTGGATGGCCCTTCCCAGAATCATATCGGGCATGCCGAAGCGGCGGCAGATGTTGAAGGCGTTGCTGTTTCCTGCAACCCCGATAATGAGGCGGTAGGTGGGAGCCAGGGTCTTTTCGTCGAATTCCACGAAAGCGTTTTCGATTCCCTTCGTTTCATAGGCCAGTTTCTTCATTTCACTGAAATGGGAGGTAATGATGGCCGGTGCCCCTTCCATCTGGAGGTATTCCGTAACGGACTGGGCCAGGGCAGCGCCTTCCACAGGATCCGTGCCGGAGCCCAGTTCGTCCAGCAGCACCAGATCCTTTGGTCCTGCCGATGGAAGGAAGGAAACGAGCTGTGTAATGTAGCTGGAAAAGGTGGAGAGGTTATCCTGGATGCTCTGTTCATCGCCGATGATGGCATAGATATGTTCATACACGGGGAGCATGGACCCTTCTTCCGCCGGAATGAAGAGGCCCGCCTGGTTCATGAGGGATAGAAGTCCCGCGGTCTTGATGGCAATGGTTTTGCCGCCGGCGTTGGAGCCTGTGATGACGAGGATGCGGAATGTTTTGCCCAGGGTCATGGACACAGGCACCACCTTGTCATCAGGGATTAAAGGATGGCGGGCCTTACGAAGGTCGAGCACTCCTTCGGAGTGGCGGGCCTTGACGGCTTTCATGGAAAGAGCCAGTCTGGCCCTGGCGAAGATGAATTCCATATCCGTAGCCAGGCGGCAGTTATTTTCCGTCACTTCCACCGTCTTCTTCACCTCGTCTGTCAGGTTCTGCAGGATGTCCTGGATTTCCTGCTTTTCCGCCGCCGTCATTTCCGCCAGATCGTTGTTCAGTTCCACGGAAGCCATGGGTTCCATGAAAAGGGTCTGGCCTGTGGATGAGCGGTCGTGGACGATGCCGCTGAATTTATAGCGGTATTCTTCCTTCACCGGCACCACGTAGCGGCCGTTTCTCTGGGTAATAATGGCATCCTGCAGGTAGGGCGCCATGTCCTTATCCTGAAGGATATGCTGGAAGGAACGGCGGATTCTTGACTTCACCGTTTCCTTCTGGGTGCGGATGCGGTACAGTTTCAAGGAGGCCTGGTCCTTCACCTCTCCGTGCTCATCAAAGACCCGGAAGATATGGGAAATCAGGCTTTCCTGGGGCACGATAAGGGAAGAAATTTCTTCCAGCGCCGGGTACTGCAGATGGCGTTCCCCTTCGAAATAGTGATGCATTTTCTTGTAGGTGTCCAGGGAATTGGCCAGATCGAGGAACTCTCTTGCCGTGAGAATGCTGCCCTTTTCTGCTTTCTTCAAAAGGCCCGGAATATCATGGGTTTCCCCCAGGGGCGTGGTGATTTCCTTTTCCAAAAGCACCGATGCTTCGTCTGTTTCCTGCAGGCTTTTCTCCACCACTTCCGGCACATAGGAGGGAGTGAGCGAAAGGGCCCTTTTCTTCGACAGCACCGACGGTGCCAGCTCGGCAAGCCTGTCCCTGATTTTATCAAATTCCAGTATTTCCAGTATGTCTTTTTCCATTTATAATACTCCTCTGAAAAAGTGCCCCCGGGTGATTTCCTTCTCCTTTTGGGAAGAGGGAGAGGGTGCTTGTCTTACGCCGCCAAGGATATCCATATATTCGGAAATCACAGGAGCCTGGTCTTTTTCCGCTCTCATATCCAGCACGAAGCCGGTAAGGCCTGTGCGCTTTAATTCATTCAAATAAGGCGCCATATCCAGTACATGGGAATTTAAGATATGCATATGGCACCATTCATCGGTCTTCACAGGGAACCGGCCTCCCTTTCCGTCTTCCAAGAAATAGGAGCCTTTCCTGCAGTACTGAGGGCAGTGGTTCTTGTCTTTGTCCCCCATAACGCTGTTAATGACGCAGTACTCGGAAACCATCATTTCCGTCCGGCCATATACAAGGGCAGACAGAGGGATGGACGCCATTTTCACCATGTCCCGGATCTGGGGCATGGTAGCCTCCTCCGACACCATGGCGCCCTTCATGCCAAAGCCTTCGATTTCTTTCACCGCTTCCCCGTTGAAAAGGTTAAAGGAAGTGCCTGCCAGAAGAGGGATCGTCCATCCCTCTTCCTGCCAAACCTTCAGAACACCGGGATACTCCGCCATCATGGCGTCGGGAGAAAGGGCGGCCAGACGGGTCAGCAGGCGGTCTTCCTTCTCCCTGTTCTTCTCCCGCAACACCCTGGGCAGGGCAAAAATCATGATGCCGCCCTTTTCCTTTACCAGGGACAGGGCTTTTTTATATTCCTCTACCCTCACAGAGGAATGGTCGTATGTTTCTCCGCCGAAGATGAAATGGGAAACCCCCAGGGCCAGCCCTTCCTCCACCTGGTCCAGAGAAACGGTGCGCAGCACTGCATGGGGCTTTTCCTCGGGAAGGGGCGCAGAAATAAGGGGAGAAAAGGTAACCTTCCCCTGCTTTGGGATGTCCCTTTCATGGTCCTTTTCCCGCAGGACGGACAGTTTTTCCACCGCCTCCTGCCTCATATGGTTCAAAAGGCTCTTCGGCACCATGCATCCCTTATTCCTGATAAACGCTTCTTTCAGAGTGAACCAGGTATTTCCCAGACGGCCCAGCTGCTTTTCTATGTCCTCTTCCGCAGTCACCCGGGAATTGGCCTTTTCCGCAATATAGTCAGACGAAAGGATCACCTTGTGGTCCTCCTGGTCCCATGCAGTAAGGACAAGGGGCTCGCCGGGAACCGCTTTAAAGGAAAGGGACAGAGGTATCTTTCCCTTCACATCCTTCATGGCGGTGGAGTGTTTTTCTCCTTCCACCACAAAGTACACCTGGCCCCCATCCCTCGGTCTTTCCGTAAAGCGGACGGAGAAACGGCCCTCCCCTTCCCGCCGTACATCTTTCACCGGCACAAAGGCCATAGTCTGGTGGTTCGTTTCATAGGAAACCCCCACAGCCCGAGAAAAGTCTCCCCCGCCGCGGAAGCTGAAAAAGCTGCCTTTGACGGACTCCACCTTTCCGGCATCCACGCCGTGGTTGCCCGGCGCCAGGGCTGTCATCATATGACTGCCGATGTGGTCATCCAGATAGGAAGACGCATAGCCGCGGTTGAACTCCTCTTTCAATATATTCACCAGAGGCGCCGTATCCGTCTTTCTCCCGCGCTCCGCCTCATCAATGGCCCGGCGGTAAGCGGATACGGTGTTATACACATACTCCACGCTCTTCATACGGCCTTCCACCTTGAGGGACGATACGCCGGCGGAGAGGAAATCGGAAATCCGCTCCATGCCCAGCATATCCTTCAGGCTTAAAATATAATTTCCCCTATGGTTCAGCGTCTGTCCCTTTTCATCCACCAGATGGTAAGGCATGCGGCAGGGCTGGGCGCAGGCACCGCGGTTGCCGCTGCGGCCGCCCATAAAGGAGCTCATGAGACACTGGCCGGAATAGCACACGCACAGCGCCCCGTGGACAAAAACTTCGATTTCCACGCCCGATTTTTCCACAATGTTTTTAATTTCCGGAAGGGACAGCTCCCGGGACAGCACCACCCTCTGGAATCCCAGGGACTTCATGAACAGGGCGCCATCCAGATTTGAAATAGTCATCTGGGTGGAAGCATGGAGAGGAATGGAAGGCGCCAGCCTGCGGGCCAGGGCCGCCACTCCCAAATCCTGCACCAGAAGCCCGTCCAGCTTGATGGTATCGAGGAAAGAAAGATAGTCCCGTAAATCCTTCATTTCCACATCGCCAATGAGGGTATTCAGCGTCACATAGACACAGGCCCCATGGAGATGGGCCTCCCGTACCGCCTCCTTCAGCTCCTCATTGGAAAAATTACCGGCAAACCGGCGAGCGCTGAAAAGTTTGCCGCCCAGATAGACCGCATCAGCCCCTGCATCCAGGGCTGCTCTCAAATGTTCCGGCGATCCTGCCGGTGCCAGTAATTCCATGGTATTCCTCCTGTGTATGATAAAAAGGGTTCTTAAGTTAGACCGGTCTTCGGCAGGCTGGTTCAGAGAGAAAGGTTCTTAGGATGGACCGGCCTGACGGCCGGAGGGTTCTTAAGTTTGACGGCCTTTCGGACCGAGGGTTGTGGTATCGCCCTTACGGGCGATGAGTATTAT
>ERZ779643.1593-NODE-1593-length-14874-cov-3.487617_pt1 | contig 14874 bp, 11 predicted proteins | sample MGYA00511564_ERZ779643 | MGnify/ENA primary metagenome ERZ779643 (study PRJEB29588, sample SAMEA2147114) | human gut metagenome | biome: human gut; feature: human-associated habitat; material: faeces | place: Denmark | collected 2008/2010 ... | reverse complement strand
TCAACGTAAGGGAAGAAACCCGTGTACTGGTTGGCCGGACCAACGGAATACCACGTATTGGAATGCAAGTCGATCAGCGCTCCCGGATGATACTTTTCCATGATCTTCCGCATCCGCTTCATCACGGGGCGGTCGAATGACACATCATCCATGTAGATGCCATCCAGGTCATAATTCTCGAACATCCAGCGCAAGCCTTCCAGGTAATAATTGATCCAACGCGAGAAACCTGACAATACCAACGCCGCATCGGATGTCTCGTTCGGCAACTCGGTGTACCAGGCCGGACGATAATCGTCGATCAGATGTTCACAATGCCACGGCAGTCCGTACCCGACACCCGCAGCCAGTATCTCATGGTTCAGGCTCTTCAGCGCATATATTTCTGTCGTATAATTAGTCAGCTCCCGAATGGTATAATACAGCTTGACCTTCCGTCCGAATTCATGTTCGTGCTTAATAAAGGCTTTCAGTGAATCCTGTACGATAAACGGATAATTGATCACCGGGTTCAGCTTCTGCGCGTGATGGATATTGATGATATTGGCTCCTTCTTCGGCGGCCTTGTCGAAACCGGTATGAGGCGCATGGTAATAACGCTCGGAGAAATGTTTCGCCGTATTCACCGGCTTCAGCGGGGTGATCAGCAGGTCGAACTCATAACTGCGGGGCTCGGCCGACAAGGTATCTACACCGGTACTGGCCACGACGAGCGACTGGCCGCCCTTCGGTCCGGAAACCCGTATCGTTCCTTTTCCGTTATTCGCCCAGGCTCTTGGCGGAGCCGGTTTATAGTCATTCAGCAACGGACCGTGATAACTGCCTCCGCGGTATTCCACATGCAGACCGGCCTTGGCATTTCCCATCCAGTAGCTGTCCCACGGACCTTCCCAGTCCCATTGATACGACACCGGACGCGTTCCGCCACTGAATCCGGCTCCCATGAAATACTCCGACGCATACGGCGTATAGTTCGTTTCCAGCCGGATATCTTTCACGACCAGAGGCTGGTCGGTCGATACCTTCAGGTCATAATGCACATATCCGTCATATTCCATCGAAGCCTGGTTCTCGAAGCGGATTCCATCTTGCGTGGATGAAGCCGTCCACGAAACTAAGCCGCCGGCCTTCTTCTTCAGCGAAACATTCGTTGCCTCAAAAGGAATGGTGCCCTGGTTGGTCACAACCACAAAACGGAACGGCGCTGCCAGCACTTCCTTCTCGTTGATCTGAATGGAAGCCGGAAGTCCGTTATCCCCTACAAGCAAGGTCTTGTCCGTCGCCGTCACGGTCTTCCCGTCCAGCTGCATGGCCGTATAAGGCTTCACCGGGTTATTATCTTCTCCGATAGTCGAATTCAGCCATCTCAACCGGGCATGACGCCACAAATCATTATCTCCTTTATCCGCCAGAACTTCTTTTTCCACCCGGATTTCTACCGGAATCGTCTGAGGTGTTCCACCCTCACAACTCAGGGTCACACTTCCTTTATAAGTGCCCGTCTTGGCGTCTTCGGGGATTTGTACTCCGCACCACAGCGCCTGCACCTTTCCTTCCGGCACATTGACAGTAAATGTAATCGGCTTTCCATCCCAGTTAATGCCTTCCTGGTTAAAGCAGGTTATCTCCTCCTTCGGAATGACAGACGAACCGTTGGTCAGATCCGAAAAGTCAAGGTGTACCTGCTTCACAGCCTCATGAGCAGCCCAGACACCAATCTGCCACGTATAATATTCATTCCGCAACGCCACACCCTCGAAGCCGGCCGGCGATCCGTTCTTTACCCAACGGACCGGCAGCTCATTGGCCAGACGGATCGGGAACGCCCGGTCTTCGGGGAAAAGCACCGGATTCATCGGATAGACCTGTTTCAGACTGTCCATCTCGCGTGCCGTAGCCGCCAGGCCCATCGGCGTAAAGGCATCAAAGCGCGAACGGCTTTCAAAGCGCAGCACCTTTGCCTTCGGAACAGCCGCCGTCAAGCCGGATTTCCAAGCCTCATCTGCCTCATAAACCGGAGGCAGATAATCATTCCACGGCTTGCCATAACGGGCGTCATTCCATCCTTTCCGATATTTATATGGCAGGTAATACACATAATAGATTCCATCACCCGAAACCGGCTCAAACGTCACAGTGGCCGACTCTGCTGAAAAGTCAGACACACTCACGTTCTTTACTTCCGAGCCCGATTGAGCATCCACCACCACTACCTTTTTCGTCTCCGGCCGCAAGTCCGGTCTGCGCCAAGGCAAATACACCTGCACCGCCTTCTGCTCTTTTATACCGTTTACTTCTACTACCGCCCGGTGATTTCCCTGCATATCGGCTTTCCACATCGAATCGGCCACCACAAAGGGAATTCCATCCGGAGCATACGGCAAATACTGGCTGTCTCCGTCCGGTACTGCCGGTTTAGGCGAACAAGCCAGCAGGCAGCTCAACACTCCTATACACACGCACACATATTTATTCATGCTCTTATTATTTTGAAACTACAACATTCCATCTTTCACAAAAATAAGCATTTATTCTTAATCTTATTCTATTCTTTTTTGACGGCTGTCTTTCTATTGGCTGTTTCTTATCGGGAAGTGATTGAAAAGTCATTCAGGGCAGATACATTATCCATTTCGGGAACATCTAAAAAGCATTTATCTATCGCGAATCAAAGAGATTATTATAATGGAAAAGCCTCCATCTCTTGAAGCTGTTACTTCTTGAGATGAAGGCTCTTTTGTTTACACGCCACCGCCGCCATCTGCGCCCTCGTCTTTATCGACGGTGAAGCGGGCGAACTTGGCGACATCGCGCATCTCCTGCAAGCGTTTGCCCGGGTGGAATACCACTTTCGGTTTGCGGAGCATGGTGGCAGTGAATTCTTCGGGTGTCGACGCTCCGGAACTGCCCACGGCGATGCGGAAATTACCCAAATCACCGAACTGAACGATCTCGCTGTTCTTCAGGTGTGTTACCATGCCCCAGATCACACGGTCCAACACAGCCTTGATGTCGGCCGAAGTCAGCGTACAGGTTTCAGCGATCTCATCGCACAAATCATCGAAGTCTACCCGGCGCGTGCTCACAGCCTGGGCATAATACAACTTTGCGTCTTCCAACGCACCTTTACTCATGTCTTTTCTCTGCACTAACGTATAAGAAATTGCCATAACTTTATCAGGACAAGTTTTTAATAGGTTCGGCAACCGCGCCTCTTCCTCTCTTGTCACACTACAAAGATACAACGCCCGAAAATCGCCGTGTGGATCAATGTGGATCAGTGTGGATGAATGTGGACGAAAAGGGATCAAATGGGATCAGTGTGGATAAAATAACAGGAAATTTATGATGGTTTAATGTTCTTTAATCGCCTCATTATATTACCTATTTTTTGCTTGAATAGATTATCAGCCTTTTTGCTTGTCCGGGTCTTATCTGGAAAATCTTCTATTTCATCAAATAAATTTTGATTTGCTATTGCATGAATTTTTTTTATTGTTAGTAAAAGTCTTCCCAGAAACGTCTTGTTTTTTTTCTCTTCACACGGACCAGAAAAAGTAAGACAACCTGGTAACTGGATAACTTTGGGATTATTTAAATCTTCAATTTGTATTTCTTCATTGTAAGTTGATTGGGAGTTCTTTTTATCTGGTGAAAAATTCTCATTTAATACAAATTCATTCTCTAATTCTATTCTAACAGAATGACCATCTTTAATTTTTTTATTGATCTCTGAAAGGATAAACTCTGCTTCTTTCTCACATATTGGGCAATAGCCTAAACAGTCGCCTTCATTATTGCAATCAGAGGGAATATAATCTATCCCATTACGTTGAGCAATTTCTTGTCTTATTTGCTTTAATATTTTACATTTTTCCTTTCCGTTCATATTCTTAAAGTAGTTGAGAAAATAATTGATTATCAAATTTAATAATATATTCTTTTTATGGTACCCTAATAATGATTTTTATATTTGTTGATTGTTTACCGATTTATTCTTATTACTAACATCTGTTATGTATTTGAACATTTCAAATCTATGGATTCCAATATCTTCCAATCTCGCTTTACTAAAATACATAGATTCTTGTGTATTATATTCCGGTATCAAAGGTATTCTACATAATATATTCTCTGATTTCCCCTTATTAATTAACCATTTTAGATTATTTAAGACATTGTCATTATTAAATCCTGTATATGCTTTGTAAATAGTAGGATTCATATCTTTTATGTCTACTATATACTCATTGATATATGGAAATAGCTTTTCAAGGTTAAATAAAGGAACATTTAAAGAGGTTTCAATCGTTGTATGCCATCTTTTTGCTCCTAATTCTAATATCTCTTTTATAAAATCAACTTTCAATAAAGGTTCTCCTCCACCGAATGTTGCTCCACCGTTAGTTGCTAAAAAATACAATTCATCCTTTCGGAGAATTTCATATACTTTTTGTGAGCTATAATAACTTTTTACAGCATCACCTTTCAAACATTGAGGATTAAGACAATATTTACAGTTTAGTTGGCATCCGTGGAAGGCGACCAAAGTAGTAATGCCTTTACCATCTATATTAAACCGCAATCTACTTATCCCTATTAATGGCACTTCAATCATATTATTCTTAGAATAAAATACTGCTGTTTATAATTTTTATGTCTTGATGTAGTTTGCATGACACTCTCTTATGGACGTTGATGCGTTGTTTTACCAATTGCTATTCCACAAATTACAAATGCACCCATTTGTTCCATTTTACTTTTAAAAGATAACATAGAATTTCCTTTTGTTATAATGTCGTCAAAAATGATAACATATTTATCTTTAAAAAACTCTGTATCAAATGAGATGTTTGACATAGATGACGAACTTCCTCCCAAGTGTTTTGCGATTCTTTCTGCTGTTACGTTTATTTTATCATAAGAGTTTATCATTCCTGTTTCTGAACATAATTGTTGTGAAAATTCTTTATACCTGCATTCATTTTTTTCCTGGCTAGATGCAGGTATACACACCAATGTCAGATATTTAAGGTTGTTTTCTCCAAATGTATCTATCAATTTTAATTTTATTCTGGAAACTATATCCTCTAGAACTATTTCATGAGTTGTAGGAGACGTTTTCCCTGGAGTATTTTTGAAATTCCAAACAGTCCATCTATCTTCCCACTCTTCATCTGTAGCTTCAAAGTTACATGTTGTTGGATAGTAATTAAGTAAATAGGTGTATCTTATAATTCCTTTTAGTAGTTCCCAGTTTTTTACAGCTTCAAGGCAATGTTTTTGTGCTTCTATTTTATTTTTTTCTTCTAATTTCTTTTGTTCGATTTGTTTTTCTCTATTTGCGATTATTTTTTGCATCTCAATAGAGTCCATACATTTAAATATACTAATATAGCATATTAATGGCTTTTGGTCAGAAAATTTATTGTATATGTGTGTGCATATTGATTTCATATCTTGATTTTCTGTAACTACATCAAGAACGACAATGATTCTAGACGAGAGTGTTTTTAGTTCGTTAATAAATCCTGTACCAGTGAGGTCAACATATTCTGGAGACGATTCATCATAAAGTAAATTTATTAGTATAGTCCTTTTTAATTCCATGAAATTAGTTTTTTCTGTCGGGTAATCAAGATTTCGATGGAGTGTGAAATCGAAATCTGGGTAATATCTATATAAAATGTAAGCATCTCCAATAGCAGAAATAAAGTCTTTTAATTTTTTGTAATCGTCCTTTTTTAAATATATAAGGTTATGGCAATATTTTAAATTATCTGCAAAGAATTTCGCCATTGGAGAATTAGTGTAATCTAATGAATCATCTAGGCATGTGTGAAAACAGAAAAATTGCCGAATACTATGTTTACCTTTTTCTTTTTGTCCAAGATTGTTAATTCGATCATATTCTATGTTGTATGGGTATATTCCCCAATTTGGACATGTCTCTCTAAATTTATTATAACATAGATTTGAGAAGTTTATTTGTTCATTTTCCCATTCATCAAATTCTTTAGAACGTATTACTGTTTGTTCTAATTGACTGATATCCTCTTCGTGCTTAATAATTTGCTCATGAGATATTTTGGCATTATTTGATGACTTTACTTTTTCAAATAAAGGTAATCCGTTAGGATATTTATTACTTATATTTTGATATTTTCTTTCAATTTCCTGTTTACGATTTTCCTCATATAAAAGTAATAATCGTTTTTTTTCTGCTTGCTCTCTTTTATATTTTTGTTCGGCAATCTCTCTTTTTTCTTTAATGTATAGACTTATCATATTCCCTATAAATGATCCTATAATAAATCCTATTATAATATTCCATCCTTCGCCGAAAAGCATATTTGATATTAGTATTCCAATTAAACCTCCAATTAACCACATAATATTAGATTATTAATTGTTTAACAATTTGTTATGTTGTGAATGATTGATTTTGATTTAACGAATTAGAGTCAATATTTCTTCAGGTTTTAATATTGCATGAGAATAATTCGAAGAAAGTAATTCTGACTTTTCTTTTGTTCCCCAAAAACAAGCAACACTTTCAATACCGGCAGCATTCGATGCTTGTATATCTATAACTCTATCTCCAAAAGAAATAGCCTCTTTAGATGAACATCCTAATAGTTCCAAAGCCTTCAACATAGGAGCAGGATGAGGTTTAATAGGTTTAGCATCATGATAGGCTACAATATTGCTTATTGGAATGTTAAAATAATCTACTACTTTTTCAACATAAGTTCGGGGAGAAGTACTTACTATAGAAGTTTTGATATTGTATTTTCTAATGATATCAAATACTGTTTCCAAGCCTTCATATAACTTACATTTAGGTATTAAAGAGTAGGCGAGTGGCCAATCCCTATCATGCCTTGCTTGTTCAATAATTGTGGTGTCAACAAGTGTCAAGTCCAGGTCAAATATAATTTTTCTCATAAGTCAGATGTTTTATGTGGAACCTAATTAACTAGATTTAAATGAGGAATAATAAATTCCAAAGGTGGTCTTTATATGAGGTTTTATAATCTGTATGATATTAAGATTAAACCTATTAGAATAAAGATGTCTTAATTATCTTTCGATCCTTTATATGCTTACAAATAGCATCAATATTATCACTCCCTGAGATATATTTAGCACCTTTTTCTACAAGAGTAGCATTTCCTAAACATTTCTCGTGATTATTTACTGAGTCGCTTTTAAATTTCATAACATATAAAGGTTTACCAGCTAATAAGGTAGTGTTGGCAGCGTGCATAGTCCCGCCTTTTATACCTGTTTGAATAACTAAGGTCGCTAAAGCAAGTCCAGCTTGGAGCCTGTCCCGAGCTACTAATTGGTATCTATTAACATTCTCGCTAACGGAATATTCAGATAGTAGCAGTCCTCCATTATCTACAATTTTTTCAGCTAAACTTTGATTCTCTGTGGGATAAATTGATTCGTGATCAAGACCGTTTGCTAAAAAAGCAGTTGTTTTACCACCAACATTCAATGCGCCAATATGACCACATGTGTCACATCCTATAGCTAAACCTGAAATTATATTGAAACCTCTTTTGGCAAATTCACTAGAAATATACGTTCCACCTATAATTCCTTCTGGGGTTGCCTCTCTAGTGCCTATAACAGCTAATCCCGGTAGTTTTAATATTGATAAATCACCTCTGTACCAAAGTAGCAAAGGAGGATCTTCTTTACCGTTTTCGTTGATGGCATTTCGTAGATTCTCAGGGAAAATGTCATCATAGTAAGAGAGCATACTTATATTATGTTTTTCACTATATTCGATTATACGATTTGCCGCAACATTAGCATCTTTAAGTTCTTTTAAACTTAGCGATGGTAACTTTTTTATTTTTGCTCTTTTGAGAAAATCTAATAAATCTTCGATGGTTAAAGATTTGTCTATTATATTTTCGCTAATTTTGAGTATAGTTTTTGTTCCTATACCTTTTATTTGTTGTAGTGTTAATATGTATTCTGCTGATAATGCCATAGTCTGTCGTGTATGTATTGATATTACAAATATAGATAATAATGCAAAACAAGAAAGTAACTTTAACCTAAGTTATATCGGTCCATATATTTTCTTTTGTGTATAATCCGGCATCTAGGGCTTTGATACAAGTTCTTCAAAAAAAGACTTGGGAAGATACACATTGTCAAGTTTGAGAGCTTCTGTAAAAAGTGGAGCAATATCTGCATCAGTGAAACCTGCAATACCACAGCCGATTCGCGTAACAAGAAATTTCCAATTGGGATTTTGCTTAGCAAAATCTATAAACTGGTCTATATAAGGCTTAATGGTTTCAATACCACCCTGCATAGTAGGGATGGCATAGCATCGACCTGTAATACCGACTCCTACACCCCAAACGGCTCCGAATCGTTCGTATGCAATACGTGCTGCTCCACCACCGTGCATACCTTGTAGATTACTTCCAAAAACGAAAATTTCATTTTCTTCAAGTTTTGATATTCTATTCGATGCTATTCTTGGATTTTCTGTTCTATTATTAATCATAAGCAGTTTTGTATTATAGTTTTCTGTTAGGAGAAATATTCTCTTCGCTAAAATTGTATATTGTCTGTTTTGCTTGTAAATATCAATTAAAAAGTATCCTAGCGGCTACCGGAAAGGTGCACCAATGAAAGGATGTCTAAATAAATAAAAAAAGCCGAGTTAATCAACTTGATGAATCGAATTTTAAGTTTATTTAATATGAAACATTCTAGTCATGTTGATGAAAAATACTTTAAAATCTTATCTTATTGATGGATTGATTTGAAAGACAAACACTTATGGAAGTTTTGAAAAGTTTCGGGTAACGATTTGGAGATTGTGCTAATTTCAGTATTTTATAGTCTCATACGTAAGAACAACTCTTTCATTGCAAAGTTATGATTTTTTTTGCAAAGTAAAACAACTTTACAAGAAAAAATATTGTTCATGACACGGCTCTTTCATTTAAAAATGCGCAGAAATCTCAAATGGCATGATTAATAGCCAGTTAGCAGTTATTTGTTCCTTCATCCGAAACAACACAGATATTGAAATCTGATGTTAGTAATAATATAACTATCACACAATCAAATATTTGAATAGTTATATCACAGTTAAATGAAAGAGCCGTGTGTTCATGACTTCGAATTAACAGATTTCTATTCCAGTTGTCTACTTCCTCTCTTACTGATGTATCATACATTGAAGTTACAGAAACTGTCCGACCACATTAAGTATTACGAAGCAGTTTATAAAATCCCAAACTTTGAGATACAACAACACATGATGGTCGATGAGCGATTTTGGCAACTTCATTTTCTAATTGCTGTAATACACCCATCCGTTTATCAAAAGAAAGAGCCTTCCATTTATCATATTCCAATCCCTCCACTCGGAGCATTACATCGGAAATCGCCTCTACTTGAGCATTGTCTGATGGAGCTTCCAAATAAAGTGGATCTATTTTATCCTTTATAGGTTCAAGCAACTCCGCTACAGCCCGATCCGAATCAATGGCCTTAGGAGGTTTTCTACCATTCAATTCATCAATTCGAGCTATTAGCAAATCCGTATTTCCTAATGGAAGAATCTCTCCAACATATTTAAGTTCAGGCATTGCAAATTTTCCACAAACATACCTGTTTGTTTCCATATAGTCTTTGACATTCTCCAACTTAGAGACGTCAATCAGATGGCTTTGAATCCAACGGTCATTCCAAGTAGCCATTCCTCCAGAATGTTGATGTTCTTTAAAAGAATGAACTTTTTCATCAATCAATTTCATCCTTCCAAAATTAATATCATGATGCCACGTCAAACCTTCTATTTTATCTTTCTCAGCCATGATATCCGCAAATTGCCGATCACTCAAGTTCAAGGTATCCTTTAATGGAGGATCTTTCATCAATTCTTCTTTTAATCCGACAGTTGCATATTTCATTTGTATTCGGTCAGATCTGTTACCATATTCACTCCAAAACTCATCAGACATACAGTAATCTGGAAGAATGATCTCACGTTTCGCAGGAAACTCCGGGAATACTCCTCTAAACATCTCACCTGTAGAAGAAACAAACGTCTGCATCGAATATGTTACATCATTTACGCTCTTCCCATCCCATGAATGTTGTTGTATCCTTATTGTACGTATATCAGGGAAATACTCTTGATACAGCAAAGTTTTAGCAATTCCAGTCGATTCGGATATTTCTCCAACCCTATTATCTATATCCCTTGATATAGCGATCTTATTCTCCAAATTCAATCGCTCCCATTCCAATGATTTCATATCTAATTCTTTCAGATAAGAAATCTCTGGCTGCGTTAAAGAAGAACGCCCTAATCCTTCATTAGAGGCGTTTCCCTTTTCTATATTACAATTTGAGCTTTTCATATATCACTTCATCTTATGAACCTTCACCCAATACGTATCTGTCGCCAAAGAACTTGATACAATACACTGTCCGGTCATCAACTTAGCAATGACCTTCCGTTGTTCTTCATTCAAGCCCATAGACTCAGATATTGCTTTACAATCATCCTCCGCTACCAATCGATGCGTAATCTTTAGATTCGTATTTTTGATCGCATCAGGAATAAGCCTTGTAGACACTTGATCTACCAAGAACATACCCTCACCGTATGCACGAATCTCTGACAGCATATTGCTAAATATCATAGCTGATTTATATTGAGGCAATTCTTGATTGTCACATTTGGCCATAACCCGATGAGCTTCTTCTATAACAGTAAGATGCCTGCAACTATTATCATTGAAATCAACCTGTCCGGTTTCGGCTAAAGCTGCACGATATTCATATAAGAACAGATGGATCAATGCCATAAAGAATGATTTATCCACATCATCACCCACGTATGATAAATTAATGATACATGGTTTCTCAAACAACTCAACCCACGGTGTAGAATGCACCGTGTTTAGCATCTCCCCTTTCCATCCTCGTTTCAAGCTATCTATGCGTGTATTGAGGCACGCTTTCATATTCCGTTCAATCCGCTCTTCATACTGTCGGTTGGAAATCACTTTGTCCACACTTATACTCATACTATTTAATGTAGGAGGTAAAGTTTTTCCGAATTTAGGTTCTTCACCTAACCAGTCTGTCGATTTATTCTGATATACAGTATAGATCAAATCCTCCATCAAAACCGGAAGAATATCATACATAGGAAACGCTGCCGCAAAAGTAGATTTCAAACGATCAATATGTGTCAATACATTCGGTTCTTGTTCCTCATTCAACCAAACCAACTCAAATGGATTTAATTTCAATCTTTTAGGAACAAATCCTGTTTTGTACCTCCTACAACCGGGAATGTAAATATCAATCGGATTTTCCGGATGTTCCTCATTGTATTTTAATGCCCAATCTACATATTCCGTCTTTGCTGGTTCAATTACCAGAAAAGGGATTTCACCCTTTATGCCATTCAGAATCGATTGTACCGTATTCGTTTTCCCACTTCCATTAATACCGGACAATAAAGTGTGACGGGAAAGAGAACTTACCGGAATATGGTAATCCATATTCGTAGGGGAACCTCCATAAAGCAATTTTCCAATTTCGACAGTTTTATCCTCTTTCTTTTCGGGCAAATTCAAACTAAACTCTGGAGAGCTGTCGATTACACTGATCCCTGGGACGGAACGCAATGGAAAATTGATCAAGTAAGAGAGTTCCTTGGTGGTTAGAACGGTTTTAAGTTCTTTGTAATGATCTCCTAAAGGATGATTAAATGGCTTGCTATTTGAAGAACTGTCTATACGAATAATCGGAGACTGAAAACGACCTATTGATTGATCCGCTTCAATCACATTACTGACATCCGTTATACGAATTGGCTCAAAGATAGATTCTTGTCCACTGAGAATAGAACGCAATTGCATAGCACTACCTTTTATATCCGATTCTTTACTCGCCAGCAAATAAGTACCAACTTTCCACATTCCTGTAGCCTTGCCTGTTTCTAACCGTTTGCTATGGTAAAAAAGATGTTCTGATACAGATTCTATGTGCTTATTCACAATATTCCGACTTAAACTCTGGGATTGACCTTCATTTGTAGATGTAGAATCTGATTCGGAATGATTGGTACCTGTAGTAGTAGATACAGATTTACTCGGTGTTAATGAACCTACAAGTGAGTTAGCAACTCCTATTCCTAACATAGAAACCGCTCCTGCCACCAATTGTCCCCCCACTTCTGTAGCACCTTCCAAAACAGACTGGGCAGCCGGAAAAAAAGAAGCAGCCAAAGCCAATCCTGTTTCCTGCATAGCTAATTTTCCTAATTTGGAATAATCTCTTTTTGTAGTCGATACACCTTCTGATGTAGATGTTCCATCTGTTGTAGTATGAGAACGTGAACTTCCTTGCGAACGTCCCTCTGTTACATTAAATGATTTCATAGACTCCGCTTGGCTATTCATTTCCCTACATTGAAAAAGCATGGCATCTACTTCATTGGCTTCAATTTGATCTGCGACAACCAAATAGGCATAATTCTTACTTTGATTCATCCCCGCCATCAATTTATCTATGGTTGCCGGATAAATTGATTTGTATTGGCTTTCCATAGAAGGAATTCCAGTCAAAGCATATACATATTCCAAGGTATCATCTCTTAGCTGTGATGAAAAGGATTGAAGTCCTTCATCCTCTAATTCACTTTTTACTATATGACATTGCAGACCCGGCCAAGTACCTTTCATGAACTCGGTTAAATATTTGGTTATGTTCCTTTTGATACTTGTCCCCATTGGGCGTACTCCCAAATACAACCGACTCCGTTTGCCATTTTCCGTAATCAAAAAAAGCAATTGAGTTTCTTGAGGCATGAAACAAGAATAGAGAATTTTTTGCATGGCTGTAAAACAATCCTCCGAGATTTGATCCAAAGGCTTACCAACTTGAGTTATTTCAATCCAAGATACATCATTCTTACTAGTCAATCCCACCTCTTTCAATTCAAAATAAGGATTGAGATTCGTATCTGCAATTTTTTCCAAGTACTTACGCTCCATACAGAATGATAAAGACTGGGAAATAGAAGTGGCAGCTAAAACCTTAGCCGCACTTTCTGAAACTACCGGAATATGTATATTTTCCATTTTATTCTACCATTAAACGAGTTTGTTCTATGCACTCTTTCATATAAGACTCAATTGTTGCTTTACTTTGAGATTGAATTGTCCGTTGCAATGTATAATTACTACGAATAGATTGTTCTACAGCCTTTTGTATTTTATTGCAAATATCTTCCCAGCTATTATTGAACTCATCAAAAACTTGTTGTCGCTGATCATGATCCAAATCTTTAGCCAATGCTTCTTGACGTTTCTGTTCTTCCGTTTTTTCTTCACCGAAGAACCAATTGGCCAAAATTGCACCACCACCTATCAGCCAAGCTAAAGGACCACCTAATAACATAGCGATCGCACCACCAACAGCCGCACCTGCAATACCTGTAACAAGCCCATTTACTATTCCTCCATCCGTAAAGTTAGAACTTAATTGTCGCATTTGCTCCGCAATCACACTCATATCTATATTCGGTAAAGAAGATATGGATACTTGAGCATTTCCCATACGAACCCCTTGGCGTGAATAATTGCTAACAATTTTATCCAATCGATCACGTATTTCTTTCGTTTGGTTTTCAAAAGCCTCCTTATAACATTCCATAGCCCAATCCCCTACTTGATTAAGATCTTCACTTATATTTTCTTCAATATAAGCCTGCAAATCATTAATTGAGACATCTGTTTCATTATCCCTGAAATTTGTCACACAAGCTCCTACTGTTCCAATAATTTCCTCTGACAACTTATCACACAATGAATTCACAAATGGAGTATAGACATCAGACTCCGTGACAATATCATTCAATAATTGTTTGGTATTACCTGCTCCACCCGATCGAAAATCGCTTCTTGCCACTTCAGCTACACCTCTTGAGATTGTCAAAGAGGGATCTTGATCTCTATATATCAAGTCCTGCGGAAGTCCCCAGCAATCTTCAATCAATGCTTGAATAAAACCCATCCGAGATGCACCACCCGTTAAAAATGCTGCTTTGATTGGATACCCTCCAATATGATAATTTTTAAAATCAAACATCGCTTGACGGATTTCAGAGATATATCCTTTTTCCTCTAACATGTGATTCAACTCTCCTAGTTGAAAAACAAATTTCATTTTTGAATCTTCAAACTCCTCATCATCCACAATATCCTCAAAATTCACGGTCTTTTTATAACGAATATCCGGATCAAAATAGACACCCTCTTTAGCACAACGAGTTTCATACAATAATTTAGCGACTAACTTTGGATACTGTGTTTCAAAAGCAATAATATCTTTATTTTTTTCACGAATTTCCGCATACATTATTTTCTCAACTTGCGATGCTCCACAATCATAGCCATAGTCAACCGGAGCATTTCCGCCTTGTAAATATGTAAAATCTAAAGTACTCGATCCCATATCAAACACAATAGCTCCTTGTGATATATATTGTGGCAGTCCAGAAGAGGTATCCAACTGAGCCTTTATAAAAGCAGCTCTAGATTCCGAAGTAATACCAGCAATAGGTAAGCCTGCCTTAGCAGCCATTTGACCATACAGATTTTTTGCTTTTTCATCCCAACCAGATGGAGTTGCAATATAAAGCAAATGATTATCGTCACTAAATAAGGCTCCTGATTTTTCTCGGATAAGAGCATATACTTCATGCATCAATAGTTCGTTAAAAATTCACCAAGCCTAAGCGGCTCTGGTAGTAAATAAAATGAGTTCTTTGAAAAGTCTGTCAATAACTTGCATGTCTGGGTT
>ERZ779643.1573-NODE-1573-length-15032-cov-47.822528_pt1 | contig 15032 bp, 8 predicted proteins | sample MGYA00511564_ERZ779643 | MGnify/ENA primary metagenome ERZ779643 (study PRJEB29588, sample SAMEA2147114) | human gut metagenome | biome: human gut; feature: human-associated habitat; material: faeces | place: Denmark | collected 2008/2010 ... | reverse complement strand
TGACGAAGAAAACATTTCGCAATGGGTAACTGACGGATATAGTTTCTATATCAGCGATAACGAGTTGCACGTCAAACTGACTAACGCCTATAATTACAGTCAACGCGTGTTCGAGGGTAGATTAGGCATTGTGCTACAGGGCATGAGTGACAACAGTAGCAAACTCTATACAGATCCTATTTTCGAGACGGATACAGAAACACCTTATGTTGGTATGTTGAGTGGTTTTAATTACGGTGACAAAGATCATCCTGAAGTTGATTTCAATCTGAGTCAGGAGCCAGAATTAAAGAATATTTCTGCAGGAACTTATAAGCTGTTTATTGGTTCTAAGTCGACCAAAGAAAGTTCTTATCAATGCTTACGAGGCGTAGGTGGCACCATCATGTACACACTTGCCGTTGCTGCCGATGGCACGATGATATTAGCACAGGATGGCACTACTGCTATCTCTGCCGTTGCTGTAAAGCAGAACGTCTCTGCTCCTTACACCTATATATATAATGCCGAAGGCCAGCTGGTATGTAAGATGAAGTCTTCCGAATTCCAAATGAACAATATCCCTGGTAAGGGTATGTTTATTTTGAAACAGGGAAATAAGGCAATAAAGATAGTGAAGTAAGTCATAATATACATAATAAAAGGTGTATCCTGATTGCTCTCATATAGAGCGGGGATACACCTTTTAATAAACTATCATTAAAAACTTTCTAGAAATGTTTAGAAAAACCACTGTCATCTAATGAAGCACCGGAAACTGTGAATGAAGAGGAACTCGTATTGTCAAAGAAGTTGCCTTCATAACAGGTCTGCTCTTGCTTCTGAAATGGATTTGATACTGATGCGATCTGTAAAAGGCATTTCCGTCTTAGCTGCAATGGCTACCATGTGATAAGAACCGGCTGGAACATCAAATGAAACCTTGCCGAAGTTCTCGTCCAAACTGTCCTGGCGTATTACATATTCCGAATCATTCTAATACTTTTTTCTTTATTTCCTTAACATTATATAACGGGAAAATGGTAAAATGCAGGAAATTCAAAGAAGATATGAGGCTTTTAGATAAAATAATTAATTAAGGTGTATCCTTCTTGCCCAACATATCGGGCAAGCGGGATACACCTTTTTCTTTTTATCTTCCTCACCCTCAAACATTTTCCAATAATTTCTTGCATCTTTCAGAAGAAAAGCGTATCTTTGCAGCACGAAAGTTGAATCATTAAAACAAGGAGGTAGAATATGGATTTATTTGATAGCAAAAGACAAGAAAGATTAGAGGCTGCAAGAAAGGCTGCAACAGCTAGTAAAGAAGCATCTTTAAAATTTCTTATAGATGCAGGCATTTTGGATAAAAACGGAAACTGGGCTTCACATCTTAGATAATATGGATGAATCTCTTTATTCTAGGCGATCTAATCTTGTGATCGGATTTCATGGTTGTGACCAATCTGTGGTAGAAAAGGTAATTGCTGGTAAAACAGAACTCTTAGCCAGTACTAATGATTATGACTGGTTAGGAAGTGGTATCTATTTTTGGGAAAACAATGAAGAAAGAGCTTGGCAATGGGCGACAGAATTGTCAAAAAGGTCCAACTCTTCTATAAAAACTCCTGCAGTTATAGGTGCCGTAATAGATTTAGGTTATTGTTTCGATTTAACAGATAGTTCTTATTTACAAGAATTGAAGAATGCCTATGATGTTTTAAAAGAAACATGTCATAATCTTGATAAGGAATTACCAAAGAACAAGCCAATTGGCAACTCTGACGATCTACTTCTCAGAAGATTAGATTGTTCTGTTGTACAAACGGCATTGGAGTTGAATAAAAAGGCCAATACCCATTCTTACGATTCTGTAAAAGGTGTATTTTGGGAAGGACAGGAACTATATCCTAATGCAGGATTCAGAGAAAAGAATCATATTCAGATTTGTGTCTGCAATCCAAATTGCATCAAGGGCTATTTTCTTCCTAGAGGTATCAATCAAGATTATCCTAACCCATAATATAAAATGGTGTATCCTTCTTGCCCCATATATCGAGCAAGCGAGGATACACCTTATTTTAAATATAAATACGATATACTTCAGCTAGAATGACTTGGAATACCCACTTTCTGTTAATGCCGTGTTGGAAACAGTAAACGAAGTGGTGCTGCTATTATTGAAGAAATTACCCTCGTAACGGGTTAACTTACCTTTTACCAGATGTACATTGTCAAAATTGCACTCCTTGATGACCTTGCCATTCTTGTCCTTTGCCTGAGACTTTACCTGAAGATTCTCTACATCATCAGCCTTCAAAAGCGTATAGACCGTGAAGAATAAATGATTGTACTGGTACTTCTTGGCATCAAATACTCTTTCGTAATGGATAGGAGCCTCCGTCTTACATGTGCCGGTAGCAGGATTGAATACCACACCGCAACCTCCGGAAATCTCTATGGTTTCGCCGGCTACATTTAATGGTGTATAAATAGAGCTCCTGAGAACGAAGGCACTCACGCCCCGTGATAATGTGGCATCAAAATTCTGGTTGTTTTCTTGAGAACTGACCGTAATATCCTTATAGGCATAAACCATATCGGTGACCTTATCATTCGGAAATCTGACTTCGGTAGCTGACTTGATGGAAATGCGATTATCTAAAGGCATAGGGGTTACTGCGGCTACAGCAACCATGTGGTAAGTGCCTTCAGGAACATCGAAGGTTACCTTGCCGAAATCATCGCCCAGACTGTCCTGTCTTACGACATAGCCTGAATCATTCTCGGAATCAATAGGTATCAATGCTACCTCCAGTTCTGAAAACCTGTGGCAGGCAGCCAAGGTCGTTTTGTTATCAGCACGGGTGGAATGCATACGTGCCGATGAGACATCTGAGGCAGAAGAGATATCTTCTATCGTTTTCTCGAAGAAGCTGATGCTTACCTCATGGTTAGTTACCTGTGATGATTCATTCATCACGTTTTCCTTGGAACAACTACATAAAAGTAGTATAGCGGAGACCAGCATCAGGCCTATGCTTTTACTGTAGTTCATCCTTCCCTGAGTTGTTAGGTATTGGACGCCGGAAATATTCCGGTATTATCGGCTAGTACGCATTTGAATGATACAAGCAAATGGCTTTTGTACTAACGTTGCACAAATATAGTGAAAATTAGAATCCGTTGTATTTTTACTGACTTATTTCTTTGTTTTCTTAACAATTTATAACGAAAGTGGGCGATACACCACTGAGAATGCATCGCCAGGCAAAAAAGAGGGTGTGTCATAAGGCAGGATAATAGTTGACGCATAACAGTTGACCACCACATGCACATCACCTGTTGTGCGACCGAAGTTACTAACTTTCTCAACAATATATACTGTGTTTTACAACAACATATCAGTAATATTCTAACAAAAAGAGGGTGAATCATAAACTTATGACACACCCTCTTATACCTTTTATATATAAACGTTTTAGTATTCGTATAGCTTGATGTGGAGTATTTTATTGTCACCACATGAGATGCGGGCATGGCGTCCCTGGTGGTCCTGATCGCCATTATCACGACGGATAAACTGTAATTTACCGTTTTTGTCTACTTCAACCTGGTCAACATATCCGATACCGATACGCTTGCCTTTGAAAGTAGCGGTTTGTTTCTTTGTTTCGGTTCCTCCGTTGTCAACAAATCCGTCCTCACCGAGTTTCTTTTCTTCAGCTTGCGCTTTTTCTGTCTTACTTTGGAAAACTACGACGATACCATTACCAGCTATGATGTATTCGTTCTTGGCGAGTTTCAGAATCAATCCGCCGCCTTCAGGCCATTTACTTCCATCTGTAGCGCGAGGATCCCATGGTAGCGTGAAGAAATGACGGCAGGTCATGGTAATATCTCCATCTTCAATGATGCGCTCTTTATCTTCCTGGTCGAAGAGCAATCCCCAGTTTTTACCCTTTCCCTGATGCTGAAGCAGGATAGGAGAGAGCTGGTTGATAACCTTGTATGAACGTCTGAGACTGTTCTTCACCTTGTAGTTAGCTTCATCGAGAGCAAACGGACTGAAACTGATGGCATCTGTTTCGCCGAAGGTATAGTAAGCCTTTACGCCGCTGTTGGCATCGCATTTCACTTCTGGAGTGAAGAAAGGATTGTCGGCACGTTTGTATTTCTCAACCCATCCCTTGTAACCGGTATCATAGATATCTGGTGCAAAGATGTCGATACTTGGTGCACCACATTTCCAGATATCAATCAGATGGGCAAGTGGTCCGGCAGAAGGATATTCGCCAGGTTTTCTGCCACGGCTGTTCATTGCTGCATTTACATACATCGGAATATTGTAGATGGCTTTGCCGGCTGAGGCTAGCTGCTCTACATATTTAGCATAGTAATATGCCTGGAATTTTTCGTCAGCATAACGGTCTGTTCCGAAAACTTCTGCCCATGTACCTTTCTTCTTGAGCTTGAGTGCCTTGAGCAATGAAGCAGGAACGGGTTGTCCGTAAGCTTTTTCGGCAAGAGGAGAATGGTCGCGGGCAGATTCGAGCATGCCGATTTCGTTTTCTACCTGCATCATGATGACGGTATTCTCTTGACTGTCTACTGCTTTGATGTGTTTCATCAGTTCGCAGAATGCTCGTTTGTCTGCTTGAAGCAGGTTATCGCTGAAGTCTGTGCATATCTCTAATGGCTTACCGTTCTCTGTGAGTGAACGAGGGAAACGCTTGGTGTTTTCCTTTACCCATAGTGGAGCATAGCAGCTCATAGAGTTCTTCCAGGCGCCAAACCATAGGAAGACAATCTTCAAGTCATGTTTACGGGCAGTTGTGATGACGCTGTCTACGAGTGCAAAATCATATTTGCCCTCATTAGGTTCTACGAATTCCCAATATGCAGGAACGAAGACGGAGTTGACTCCGCTAGTCTTCATCTGTTTCAATGCTTTTCTGATGTCGGCAGGACTCGTTGCGGCAGAGTTGCTCAACTCACCAGCCAGGAGAAGCATCGGCTTGTCATTGACAACAAGCTGGGTTGCAGAGCCTTGCTTCTGCAGTTTCACTCCAGCTTGTATATTGATGCAGCATAATAATGCTAGAAAAGATAATACGATCTTATTCATAAATCTTCATTTTAGAAAAGGTTTGAAAATACTTGAGACAGGTATTGCGCCATTCCTTTGCATTCTCCAACTGTACATTTAGTAATGAATCGGTATGTTGCCATTCCTGCTCATGCCCCTTCATATACTGTTTGGCTGAGGTGTGCCAGAAGTCGCGATATACTTCAACCATCGCTACCCCCATGTTGTACTTCATGCAGAGTTCCTGCCAGAGGGTGCTTCCTGATTTCATCTTGTAATCCCAAGCTACATGATGGAACCATAGAAGATATTCTTCAGGACAGGTCTCGATATTGTCATACAGACTGCGATATGGTTCCGGATACTGACCTACGGCATCTGTACCTTTGGATGAACGGTCGAAACCTACACCCTGAGCATCTGCCTTGTGATAGTATACTGGGCACCATTCCAGAGGATAACTTGCGATGAAACCATCTGGTTCCGGACCGTAGTGGTGGTCGAACTTGAAGATGTGGTGCAAACCCAAAGGCATCATATAGTTGACGCAAGCTTCGCGCGAAGTCATCATCATCATCTCTACAGGTTTAGTGAATCGCTCGTCTTGGTTTTCGTAGGTCTGTACGAGCCATTCATGAGCAATCTCTTCGGCTGTAAGCGACGGATTCCATGCCAATCGACCGAAGGCATACCAGTTTGCCTGTGAGAAAGGATGACCACACCAGTTGGCATCATCACCGATATTGGCTACACCTGAGATTCCAACCAGTTTGTTTGGATTGACAAAATCAAAGAATTCCTTCCACATTGGGGCGAGATAGGTGAGGTGTTTAGACTGTCCGAGATATTCCTGGGTAATCTGAAGTTCTGCTATCTGAGGTGTCTGTTTGATGTTGTCGAAGATAGGAGCGTATGGTTCACGAGGCTGGAAGTCGAGCGGACCGTTCTTTGACTGTAGGATTACGTTGTCACGGAACTTGCCATCCATACCTTTGAATTCGCTGACAGCTTGTTTTACACGGTCTTCTCCCTTATGGTTGGCACCATAAACAAAGCTTCGCCACATGATGATGCCTCCGTATGGTTTGACGGCATCGGCAAGCATGTTGGCTCCATCGGCATGTGTGCGGTGGTAGTCGCCAGGACCAGGCTGTCCTTCAGAATTAGCTTTTACCAGGAATCCGCCAAAGTCTGGAATGGCAGCATAAATCTCCTTTGCTTTCTTCTTCCACCACTGTTGTACCTTTTTATCCAATGGGTCTGCAGTCTTGGTGTAGCCTAAAGCCATAGGCGAAGCGAAGTTGATGCTGAGATAAACTCGGATGCCATAAGGACGCAGGATGTTGGCGATGACTTTCACCTTATTAATATATTCTGCAGTCATCATCTTTGGCGATGCGTTTACATTGTTCAGTACGCTTCCGTTGATACCCAAAGAGGCGTTGGCACGGGCATAGGTGATGAGACGGTCGTGAAGACTCTTGCTGATGCTGCCACCCTTACCGTTTTTACCGAGTTTGATTTCTTCCCATTTGAAGATGCTCTTGCCGGCATAGCCACGTTCGATGCTGCCATCGAGATTATCCCAATGGTTGAGGATGCGGAGACCCACTTGTGGCTTCTCGGTTTTATCTATAGCTTTACTGAAGTTCTGCTGATTGCCGCTACCTGTGTTGTAGGCATCGGTGTTCTGAAGTCGAATCAACTCGTAGGCACCGTAGAGCAAACCGATAGGATTGCTGGCGGTGATAGTTGCTTCATACTGAATGTTGTCGCCTTGCTGTGCAGGACGGGCGTAGATGTTATAGCCCTCGCCAAGATTCAGAGCTTTGTCTATTTTTAGCTCAACATTCTTGCCACGCCAGTTGTTTTCCAACTCCTGCTTGGCAATCTTGGCTGTTGCATCATCAGGCAACTGTGAGATGACTTGGCATGAGTTAGCATACTGCTTTCCGAGCCATAACTGTGAACCGTCACTCTGTGCAGAAACATGGAGTGATGTAAGTACCGTAAATAATAAAATGAGGTATTTCTTCATATCTTTGCAGATTGTTAGTTTGTATTGTTATTGTTTCTGCTGCAAAGATACGAAAAAATACCTTATTCTCTTCTATTTGTTGTTTATTTCTCATTTCTCTTTGTTTCAGCATATTCACTTGGTGACATGCCATAGTGTTTCTTGAACACTGTAGAGAAATGGGTCTGGTTGTTAAATCCCACAGAGTAAGCTACTTGCGTGATGTTAATCTGTCCTTCTTCGATAAGACGTGCAGCTTGCTCCAATCGTAAGTTACGGATGAATTCACCGGCAGAGACGCCTGCTATTTCTTTCAGCTTACGGTGCAGTTGGGCACGGCTGATGCCTACATCCTCTGTCAGTTTTTCAACGTTGAGGTCTGGGTCGGCCAGGTGCTCGTTCATATATTTCATCACTCTCTCAATGAGAGCGTCGTTGTTGCCCTTCACCTGTATCTGCTCTATCTTAGCTTTCTGTCCCTGTGCGCCGCTGTATTTGCCACGGATGCGTCGGACATTGTCTACCAGATTGTCGATGAGAATATGAAGTTCTTCCATATTGAAAGGCTTCGCCAGGAAGGCATCAGCACCCTTACGCAATCCCTCTAGTCGGTTTTCTACTTCGCTCTTGGAGGTGAGCAGGATGACTGGAATATCGCTTACGTTAGAGTTACTCTTTATCTTCTTGAGCATGGTAACACCATCCATTTCCGGCATCATCACATCGCTTATCACGAGATCATATTTGCTGGTGAGCAACATCTTGAGACCCTCCTTTCCGTTGCAGGCATGGTCAAATCGATACCAGTCGCTCAGTTCGGTCTTGATATAATGTGCTATCTCGGCATCGTCATCTACTATCAGGATATTGAAATTGCGGTTGGCTTGCGTTCTTTTACCGGTGGATTCGGCAGTTTTTGTGCCATCCTCCTGCAGGATCTCCTCTGGCTTGAGGTGTTCCTTGCCCAATGGAATGTTTACCTCGAAGCAGGAACCCTTGATTCCATCGGTGCGATTATAGGCTCTGATAGTTCCTCCATGCATCTTGACGAGGGCTCTGCAGAGGTTCAGACCAATTCCGGTTCCCTCGATATGAATATCGCTGTTGTTATTGCCTTGATAGAAACGGTCGAAGAGGCGGTCAGTCTTTTCTTCCTTCAGTCCGATACCTGTATCTTCAACCTTGATGATGGCACTCTTCTCATTCTTTCCTATGATAATCGTAATATTACCGCCATCCGAGGTATACTTCATGGCGTTGGAGAGTAAGTTGGAAATAACCTTGTCAAAGTTGATGCGGTCTATCCATACTTGCAGGTTGCCTTCCTCGTTTAGGGTCTCGTCCTCCTTCAGGCTAAGAGTGATGCTACGTTCCTGGGCATTGAAGTTGTAGAGAGATACTATGCCACGTAAGAATTCCTTAAGGTTGGTCTTCTGGCAATGCAGGTGCATCTGGTCTTTGTCTATCTTGCGCTCGTCAAGAATCTGATTGACCAGGAGCAGAAGTCGCTTGGCATTGCGGTCTATCATGTCGATATCCTGTTTGCTCTCTGCGTCTTCTAGTCTATTCTTCAACTTGTTGAGAGGTCCCATAATCAGGGTCAACGGTGAACGGATGTCGTGGGTGGCATTGATGAGGAACTGCATCTTGGTTTCCTCTAAGTCTGCTTTGCAACGGCGTTCGTAAGTATAGAATACGTATAGAACTGCACTCACGATGGCCAGGAAATAGAGAAGATAGGCCTCTGGTGATGCATACCAAGGGTCACAAACCTTGATGTTGATGACGGTTGGCTTCTTCGAATATTGGCCATTGCTGGTAGCTCTTACTTCCAGCTTGTAATTGCCAGGCTTCAACTTGTTGAACGATACGGCATTAGTTCCCTCATTGGTGCTGCTCCAGTTGCCGCCATTGATGCGATATTGGAAACTGATATTGTCAGTGTTCTTGTAGTTGAGCAGAGAGAACTCCAATGTGAATGAATTCTCTGAGTATGGTATCTTGAAGTCGTCGCTCAAGCAGTTAGTTGCCTTTCCGTCTATGATGAAGTTGGTAAGGTATACATTGCCCATCTCCATTTTGTTGGCTCTCACTACGTTAGGATAGAAAGTGGTGATGCCGTCGCTTGTGCCGAAGGCTATCATGTCGTTGGCAGTATGCATGGCAGAACCTAATACATACTCACGTGTGGTGAGTCCGTTGCCATTGATGTGTCCGATGAATCGTTTGGCGTTTGTGTCATATTGCCAGATTCCCATGGTTGTGCTAACCCAATAGTCGCCCTTGTGGTCTCTTACGATACCACATATCTGCTTGCCTGTTAATGCTTCAGCGTGAGGGAAGTCTACCACCTTGTTCTTTTTGCGGTCGAAGAGATAGAGTCCTTTTTCAGTACCCATCATGATGTCTCCGTCCTTTCCTTCGCAAATACCATTTATCTGCTTGTCTTTTAGAATATTGTGCCATCCGAAATCCTTGAAGCTGAGTGTCTGCGTGTTGAGGCAGGATACACCGTTGGCTGTACCAATCCATAGATGTCCGGTGTGGTCAAGAGCCATACTGCGAACCCAGTCATTACAGAGATAACCTTTTTTGCCTCGGGTACTCATATTGAGGACCTTTACGTTACCGGTTTCCACATTATATATATATAGTCCCTTGCTGTAGACTGAAATGTAGAGGTTTCCCTGGTTGTCATCAGTCATACAATAGATGCCGGCACTGGTAAAGCTGATTTTCTGCTGGTAAGCTCCGGTATATGGATTATAGCTGTAGAGTGCACTACCATTGCTGATCCAATAGCTGCCACGCTTGTCTTTGTAGATGATACAGGTTCCGGCTGGTGATTGAGGATGAGCGATAATCTTTCCTGAAGCATCAAAGCAGAAGACGCCACTGTTTTGTACGGTACACCATGTTTCTCCTCTATCGCCTGGCGCAATAGAGGATACACTACTACCTATTATATAGTTTTGTGCCGAGAAACTCCATGAGTTGAAAGCCTGTTGGCGCTGGTTGATGAGATAGAGTCCCTTTTTATAGCATCCTATCCAGAGGTTGTTGTCCTTGTCTTCGATGATGTCATTGACGAAGGCGGTGGATAGATCGAAGTTACTGTTGCTGCTTTCCAGTTGCTCCACCCGGTTGCTTCCTTTCCTGATCAGCAATGCTCCATGTTCAGAGGTACTTATATAGAGATTTCCCTCATGGTCGAAGGTTGCATTATTGATGGTTACGTTATTGGCGTAGGTGCCAAAGTCGTAGCCGGCATCTGCTATTCTGCCCGTCTTATAGTCATAATAGATGATGCCATACATACATACAATGAGCAGGGTTTGTGGACGATGCTGTATGAAAGCCACTGGCGCTCCGTATGGCGATTTGAAGTCTTTGCGGTTCACCTTTCCCTTGTTTTCGATGAATCGGGTAAAGGTGGATAGGTGACTACTCTGCCATAGATAGTGGTGCTGGTCTTCATAGATATGGGTAAAGAATACGTCGAAGTCGCGCTCTGCGTATTGTCTTTCCTGTTTAATAAGGAATTGCTTGTCTGCTGCTTTGACAGAAACTGCTTTCTTTACGGAATAAAGTCCGTAGCCGGCAGTTCCCAACAGAATATCACCACGGTGATTTTCTACGATAGAGTAGATGCGTGGCTTTCTGCCATCAGGAAAATTGAGACGAGTGAAGTCATTCGTCTCATAATTATAGCGCATCAGTCCCTTGGCACTACCTATCCACAGGTCTCCTTTCTTATCAACAAGGAGAGCTGAAATGATATTGTCTGTGATGGATGTCGTATCCTTCTCGTCGTGCAGATAGTTGGTGAATCTGTAGCCGTCAAACTTGCTCAGTCCATATTCCGTACCTACCCAAATGTATCCGTACTTGTCTTGTACGACACAATTGATGAGCGAACTGGACAGTTTGCCTGATGTGAATAATTCGCCACCATCAGCCCATAGCATGAGCGAGGCGAGGAGTGCGATAAGTGCCGCAAGGCATTTCCTGGTATACTTCATATTTTTGGTCGTTTACTTGTTCTTGTTTGGTTATTGTTGCTGCAAAAGTAGTAAAAAACTGCGAAAGCAACAAATAAAAATGCGATAATATGTTTCGTTTCCTTTTGTTTCTTTGTCTTTTATGCTTTTATTTTGTCTATGAAACAAATAGAAACGTTCTGGTAACTAGATATTAAAGAGTTTTCAATAGTTTTTTGTACATTTGCAACGTGAATAGCGAATTGTGACTAACAAAAATGCAAAACAATGACTAAACAAACAATAAAGATTTTATCGTTGGCTCTCTTGCTGGCAGGAAGTAGTAGCTTGGCTTTCGCACAGAAAGTGTGGAAGGGTTCTTGGGCGACTGCTGTTGAATGGACTGGTAAAGGGGATATGCCTAAGGAAAGCTTGAGCAACCGTTCTTGCCGACAGATAGTTCATGTATCCTTTGGTGGAAAGGAACTCAGGGTGAAGCTCAGCAACGAGCAGAGTAAGGAACCCGTGGAAATCAAATCGGTGTATATCGCAGATACAGATGTTCCTAGTAACTGGGGAATTCAGACCAAGACGGTGAAGTATCTCAAGTTTAATGGCAAGAAGAATGTAACCATTGCTCCTGGTAAGGCTATTTATTCGGATGATTTGAAATATGCTTTGAAGAGTGGACAGCGCCTCACGATTACCATCGATTATGGCAAGCAGACACCAGTGAATGCAACATCCCATCGTGGTTCACGTACCACCTCTTATATAGTAAGTAATGTGAAGGGCAAGGCGGTGAAACCGGCAGATGCAGCTTTCGATAAGCAGGAGAAGGCAGATCACTGGTACAATCTTTCTGCTATTGATGTGAAGACCGATAAAGCTACCCCTGTAGTGGCTATCCTCGGAAACTCTATTACCGATGGCCGTGGTAGTACAACCAATCAGCAGAACCGTTGGACCGATTTCCTCTCGGATGCTCTGAATGCAGAGAAGCCATACGGCGTATTGAATCTCGGTATCGGCGGCAACTGTGTAGTGCAAGGTGGATTGAGCGAACCAGCTATGAAGCGTTTCGACCGTGATATCCTGGGACAGACGGGTGTGGATAAGCTCATCATCTTCGAAGGAACCAACGATATCGGTTGCTGCGGTGGTAATTATGAGCATGTAACAGATACCCTGATTGCCTGCTACAAGGTACTGATAGCAAAAGCCAAGGCAAAGGGAATCAAGGTGTATGGCGGAACCATCACCCCAACCAAGGGAAACGGATGGTATTCTTTCTGGCACGAGGCGATGCGACAGACCGTGAACGAATGGATCAGAAAGAGCGGTGCGTTCGACGAGGTTATCGATTTCGATGAATTGACCCGCGACCCGAAAGACCCTCAGCGTCTGAAGGCTGAGTATTCTGATGACTGGCTGCATCTCAATCCGAAGGGATATGAGGCAATGGGTAAGTTTGCCGCAGAGAAATTGAAGTAAATGTAATAAATGCACCTTTAAATAATAAGGTGTAAACTTAATGACTGAATAAAAATATGGAACAGACAACTGTAACACAGGAATCTAAGGGATTCTACAAACTGAATTGGCTACAACGCATCGGATTCGGATCTGGCGACTTGGCGCAAAACCTCATCTACCAGACCATCTGTATGTATTTGTTGTTCTTCTACACCGACATCTACGGACTCAATCCGGGTGTGGCTGCCACCATGTTCCTGGTGGTTCGCCTGGTCGATGTACTTTGGGACCCATTGGTGGGAACTTATGTAGATAAGCATAATCCACGTTGGGGTAAGTATCGCTCTTATCTCGTCCTGGCGGGTTTGCCTCTCACCGTACTTGCCATCCTCTGCTTCTGGAACGGAATGGAGGGACAGACAGAAACCATCAAGCTCATCTATGCTTACGTAACATACGTAGGCTTGTCAATGCTCTATACATTGATTAATGTGCCTTACGGAGCATTGAACTCATCTTTGACTCGCGATACAGATGAGATAACCATTCTCACCTCTGTACGTATGTTCATGGCAAATGTGGGTGGACTCTGTGTATCGGCAGGTGTTCCAATCCTGGTAGCGATGCTCGCAGCAGCCAAGGATCTCCCTATCGAAATGGCGCTCTTCATGGGCTTGGGCTCTCTGCCATCCTTCATCTTTATGCCGCTGGTGCCTGCCATCAAGAAAAAGGTAGGTAAGAAGAATATGTTCTACATCTTCCTCACCGTAGCTATCGTGGGTATGGCGATGCTTTATTTCATCAGCAAGATGGGACCTGTAAAGGATCATATCACCTTGGTTTATATCGCACAGTTCATCAAGTCAACAGGTGTTATCGTGGCTACAGGTTATATGTGGGCTTTGATCCCTGAGGTTATTTCCTATGCTGAATATACCAGTGGCAAGCGTATTGCGGGTATTGTCAATGCTCTGACCGGTATCTTCTACAAGGCTGGTATGGCTTTGGGTGGTGTTGTTCCTGGTGCAGTCCTTGCATGGACCGGTTATCAGGCTGCGGCAGCTCAAGAGAGCAACTCGCTTCCTATCGATGGTAATGCCTGGTTTGTTGCCATGCTGATCTATGCTCTGGTAGGTTTCGCCCTTCTGGTATTCTGCTTTACCCAGACCAAGGAGCGTGTGGTAATGGACGAGAAGGAAACCAAGAACGTTAAGGTGAGCGACCTGTGGACAGAATTTTTCCATAACCGTCCTCTCCGTATCGTGGCTCTCTTCTTTATCACCGCCTTCGCCATGATGTCGGTTGGTAATGCTGCCGGTGCTTACTTCATGAACGATTTGGAGCAGCAGAGTGCGCTGGCACAGGAGGGTATCCGCTGGCTGGTATGCGTGATTCCTGCCATCCTGCTGGGTTTGGCGATGTTCATCATCTCTAAATATGAGTTGACAGATGAGGTCATCGACGATATCAACAAGAAGATTGAAGCTCGTCATCAGGAAGAAAAATAAGATAGAATTAAAATTTAGATAATCATATAGAAGGAGAGATACCCTGTATTCTCAAATTCTTGAAAACAAGTGTACAATGAAAAGAATATCGACTTTTGCCTTGGGCTTGATGCTTGCTTCTGCAGCTTTTGCCCAGAAAGGTAATAACGCTCAAATCCCTACATTCCAGGAAACTATGGGCAAATATTTCCTGGTTGGTGCAGCTGTTAATACTTCTCTGACAGACGGACAAGACCCTGCAGGTGAGGAAGTAGTGAAGAAACAGTTTAACCAGGTGGTTGCCGAGAACTGTATGAAGGGCGAGAAGAATCATCCGGAGGTGAATCGCTTTGATTTCACCGATGGCGATAAACTTGCTGACTGGGCAGAGAAGAACGGCAAGACCTTGATAGGTCATTGTCTGATATGGCACTCTCAGCCACCTAAGTGGATGTTTACCGATGCTAAGGGTAATCTGGTAAGCCGTGAAGTGCTCATCGGCAGAATGTATAACCACATCATGACCGTGGTTACTCATTATAAAGGTAGAGTAAAGGGATGGGACGTGGTGAACGAGGCTTTCGAGGATGATGGCTCTTACCGCAAGTCTCTATATTATAAGATTATCGGTCCGGAGTTCATCGAACTGGCTTTCCGCTTTGCGCATGAGGCTGACCCTAACGTAGAACTCTACTACAATGATTATTCAACTTCGAAGCCAGCCAAGCGAGAGGCTATCTGCAAGCTGGTTCGCGATTTGAAGGCGAAGGGTCTCCGCATCGATGCAGTAGGTATGCAGAGCCACAATGGTTTTGATTATCCTGACTATGCTGAGTATGAGAAGAGCATCGAGGCTTTTGCTGGTGAAGGCGTGAAGGTGATGCTGACGGAGTTGGATATGAACATGCTTCCTAATCCGGAAGGATTCGGCGGTGCGGAAATCAGTCAGAAGTTTGAACTTCAGAAGAAGTACAATCCATACGTGAAGGGACTTAACAAGA
>ERZ779643.1572-NODE-1572-length-15037-cov-2.141904_pt1 | contig 15037 bp, 12 predicted proteins | sample MGYA00511564_ERZ779643 | MGnify/ENA primary metagenome ERZ779643 (study PRJEB29588, sample SAMEA2147114) | human gut metagenome | biome: human gut; feature: human-associated habitat; material: faeces | place: Denmark | collected 2008/2010 ... | reverse complement strand
TGCTGGCCACTTGGCTGACGCTAACTTACCCGGACCAGATGAGAGAGTGTTTTAACAAAGTGGTTGCGTATATGGAAAGCGTGACAACATTCATTACTAAATAGTGAGCGTGCCGGTGAAGAAGCTAAAAAAGTTACTTTTGGAAATATTGATCGCTGTCATGCTGTCGCTCTCGCTGCCTGCAATGACAATGGCCGCAGATACCGGTGTCCCGGGAGCAATGTGCCAGTCAGCGGGAGTATGGCAGGGCCTAATCAAAAACATCTGCTGGAGTTGTATCTTCCCGATGCGGATCATGGGAATTGGAGCAGCCCCTGAAGGTGCCGCCCCCTCACGCCCTGGTTGCTATTGCACGGATCAAAATGGGATACCAGAAATCGGATGGCAGCTAAGTTTTTTCCAACCAGTAAAAATTGTTGAAGTGGTGAAAAGTCCGTGGTGCAGCCCATTTTTAGAGGGAACCATGCTGCAAAAATCACAGTTCGACATCGGCAAGAGCAATACTAACCAGCCTATGACCGCAACAGAAGCCGGATTCTACGACGTACATCTCTGGGAATTCCCAATCATGACGATGTTGAAATTGCTGGTTATTGGTGAATGTACAGCAGAACCTTATGTTGATGCCAGTCTGACGTATATCAGCGAAGTAGATCCGATGTGGGAAAGTGACCTATTGACGCTCGTGCTAAACCCCGAAGCTGTGGTATTTGCAAACCCTATCGCCTCAATGGTATGTGCAGCTGACTGCGTGGCCGTGACTGCCGGGAAGGATAATTTGGCTGCATATTTTTGTGCCGGGTGTGATGGGAACCTTTATCCGTTAACTGGACACATCTATGCGAATGATGATGCCGTCAGAACCAGCTCACTTATAACTCAGCGTCTACTGACGAAGTTACATAGGCAGGGAATGCTTATGAGAACAATGGGAGCTGACGCAATGTGTGAAAAAACGTGGGAATACTTCACTCCTCGATCTCAATACCGACTTTCAATGCTTTACCCAACGCCGGAGGCGAATGGTCCGGATTGCTGTCATCGCCTAGGCGATTCTGTCCATGACTGGTCAACGCTTAAAGGTGGACGGAAAAAAATCGGCATAGATAACTATGTTTACATGCTGTGGCGCTATAATGATTGCTGCGTCAGGTATATACCCAACTAATTGAAAAAATTGAGTATTATATATGAAACATAGAAAAATAATTTCTTCAGCAATTATTGCGTCTATGATAGCTAATACTATGAGTTGGGCATTTTACGTGTCGCTCATAAACATTGCGTTAACGCCTAAAATATTTGCGGCAGATGCGATTTTTGACCAGCTTGAAAACAATTTTAACCTTGCCAATCCCAACGCCAACCGGAACGCAACCACCAGTGCTCAGGATATTGTGGAAAAGTATAAAAATGCTGATTCCGGGGAAAATCTGAGCGGCAAAATTTCCGAGAAATATGTTGGTAAAGCAGAGTCAACAAACCTAAATGTTGGGAAGTACGGGACGCCGAACTCAAATGAAAGTGTTATGAGTAATGCGGTGTCCGACGGGAAATCGATCGGTAAGGCTGTACAATTACCTAGCATGTCGGGCGGTACAATTAACTCGAATTATACGAAAGAGGGGGCAAAGTTACTTTCTAGGGACAGCAGCGGTAATATTGGAATAAGTAACAACCCGAATACAACGGCAGGTACCAAAACCAGTACAGGGGAACTATTCAGCTCAGAGCAGAAGCACAGTGATGTTCAGTTCAATGCTGGTGGCCGGTATGGAGATGAAAATGGCTTCATCAATGACATCAAAAATCGAAAAAGTCAGCTGTTTGAAGCGCAAAGTTATGATGGAGTCGCCTACCGTACTCTGGTGAATGCAAATAAAGAAAACCCAGCATCTACTATTAAACCTAACGACCCTATGTTCAATGCGGGTCGAAACGAAATAGGAAATGCTGTAGCTGGTACAGGAAACTGGCTACAGAATTGTAATACGGAAACATCAAAACAAACAATTACTACGCACTATCCAGATTACAAAGAGTTTTACTGCAATTCACCCAAGAAAGATAACTTTAACAGTTGCACGATAACTCGTGATTTTTCCGTGCCGGTTTATATCTCAGGTGGTAATGGTGATATGTCCATGTGCGGAGATAATTGTGTGAGAGTCTGGTTTGGCAGAAGGGACGACAACTATTGGAACGATGGAGTCTATGACAACTCATTAACCTTAAAATTCCATCCAGATGCAAAGCTCGCAACTGCGAAAATAATTAACGCAGAGTGGGATGACCATATGAGGGTCACGCTTGATGGTACACAGATTTTTGCTCATATAGATGGAGCATATAGAAGTAGCAATTATCCATCTCCACAAGGTCAATGGGAGTTAAAGAAATCCTGGAAGCTCGATAAAGTCTACGATATTACTGAACAAGTAAAAACCTCTGTATATCAGGAGCAGGATCGTGAAGTGACTATGGCTTCGCGCGTATGGGTTGGCGGTGGTGGGGAAGGCTATTTTGAAGTTGAGATGACTTTTGAAAATATGAAGTTGGAGGATAAACATATACAGGAGCCCGCAGGATGTTTTGATGCAGTACAAACGCCGAATTCATTCTGTCAGTTTGACAGGTTTGTCAACATGGATGTTGGTACAAAGCGACTCCCGGAAAGTGTGCTTAAGATGGCCACACCGCTTTACAAAGGTGATACAGGATACTTAACCTGGAAAACAAACCTTGAAGGCTATTTCTGTGATCCCCTGGCGAAGGAAAAACTGTGCTCTTATGATGCGAAGGGAAACATCATGAAAGACCCCACAGGCAAAGACCTTTGCTACAACTACGACGATATAAAAAATATGCCTGACGCATGCAGCACATATAAAAATGATGCTGCGTGTGTGCTAGATAATCAGACATGTGCTGAAGGTTGGTTCGATGAAGGCACAAATACTTGCTACATGTATGAGCAGAAATATACATGTGACAGAGGGAAAGACGTAGTCAGAGAGGTAGAGTCACAGACTAACTCCTGTGTAGGTATGATCCCATGTTCTGGCGGAACATGTGAAACAGGCCCAAAAGAAGAAAACAAAGATTTTGGGAAAGTGGCCGCGTACTCCAATATGGTTCAGTACATGCAAGGTGAAGCAAAATGCGAAGATCCAAACGACCCTAACTCCTGCTCTGTCTTTGAGGGGAAAGCAGAGTGGTGCGGCAGGTCCGTTGGTTTTGTGAACGGACTGGCCAAAACAGATTGCTGCGAAAAGCCGCAGGGTGCTGCTGGGTCACTGGAGGCGATAATGCTGGCCGGGTCGATGATCCGAAACACGAACTGGACCCGAGTGAATGCTCAACTGGTAAACTGGACTGGAGGGGAGAGCGGAACCTGGGCATCAATGGCTAACTCAGTGGGTGAATGGACTGCATCGGCAGGTAAAACTGTCGGACAAATGTGGAACAATGTGACCAGTTCAATAACCAGCGTTTACGAAAACGTGGCCGGTAACCTTGGCCGAACAGTAGGATCATCCGCTGCTGGTGAAAGTGGTCAGCTTGCTAAGGAGACTATGAGTTCATTCGGGCTTGGTAAACTTAAGCAGATGGCCATGGAAAAAGCCTATGACCTGCTTCCCGATACAGTTCGAGACTTCGTATTTAAAAATGTAGCGACAACGGGTGGAGAAATAGTCTTTTCTGCTGCTGTTCAAAACTTTATGCTTGCATTAAATGTAATCGGCTGGATTTATACGGCATATCAAGTCACAAAAATGCTGCTTGAAATGCTGGTGGCCTGCGATCAAAAAGAAATGGAAGCATCTATTCACAAAAATCAGAAATCCTGTTTTACACTGGATACAAACCGTTGTGTTAAATATCTGAATCTGGGATTTACAAAGAAATGTGTTAAAAAAGCAACAGACATGTGCTGTTACAATTCAATGTTATCTCGCGTTATTATGCAGCAGGCCTACCCGCAGCTTGGAATAGACCCGGTTACTTCAAACTGCGTTGGCTTATCAATAGGGCAGATCCAAAAGTTAGATTTTGACAAGATTGATTTAACAGAATGGATTAACGATGCTGTTCAGGTCGGAGAAGTACCGGACCAGTACGCTACATTCTCAGAATCGTCAATAACAGCAAATTTGCCATTTAAAAACGAGAATTATCAACTTCCATCAGAAAGAACAAAAGATGCAATGGGAGGAGAGGAGAATATGATAAAAGCCAGACAGGAAAACGCTCAGGCCATTAAAGAGGAGAACGTAGACTGTAGCTATCTTCCACGCCCTGCGATTTGTGAAGTTGGGTCAACTTATGTAGATCCAATTACAGGTAAGGAAATACCAAAATATTAAAAAAAAGGGGCTGTAAAGCCCCTTTTGTTATTTTGATTTCAGAGTTTTTTCCGGGAATCCTTTCTGACCATACTCACCAGAGAAGAGGTAATAGTCTTTCCCATTAATTGAAGCAGCTGCGCCGCCTGGCATGGTGAACTTTGGACTATCAGAACGGAAAATAATACCTGAGAAATTATTGCTTGACTCATTGCCTTTAAATGGAATGAACACGTAACGAATAACTGAATACTCACCGGCAGGTAGATTAAGTTGGGGGATTTCAGTTCCAGTCGCAGGGCGAATAGCCTGGAAGCTGTACATGGAATTAGTTGGCATTACGTCAGGAGCTGGTTTTGAAGTGAGCTCGCATGTACTCCATTTATTGATGACCGCCCTATCAATCTTGCAGGACGCCAGAGCTGCACTTTGCTTCGATGGGTTGAATCCGAGCATTACCTGTGACTCTTTGGTGTGATTGTAAACATACGCAGCACCGGCACGAACTAGGCTTTCATCGTTATAAGGAAGTTTCTTCGGGTTCGGGACAAAGACAACATACTGGTTAACCTGAATGTATTCGGCGTCAGAGGAGCTGTATAGAGAGCCCAAACTCATAATGCTTAATCCGCTGAGACCGCCTGTCACATATCCCATAGAGCCGCTAATCAAGAGTTTGGAAAGGAAGTTATCTGCATCACCACCTGGCTGAACAGTTTCCTCATTAAAAGAAACGTCAAACCCGGCCAGAGAGTAAGCATTTTTGGCTACAGAATCTTTTGCGTTAGCATGCCAGTAGAGCCCATGAGTGTCGCTGTGCTGGGCGGAGTTAGGGGATTGACCTGCGTTCCCAGCACACCCTACCAGAGACGCACTTGCAACTAAAGCTGAAACCAAGGATACAAACCGTTTATTTTTCATTTATGACCCTTTTTGAATGAATTTTATGTCTAGAAGCATTATTTCATACTCGCCAGTTTCTCAAACAACCTAAATGAAGAAAAAATGGAAAAATATGAAGTGACCAAAAATGAGTCTTGTAAAGAAAAATCCGTCAAATTTAAATCGTATAATAAAGGGGACTAAATATTCAGAGGCTTTTATGGGTAAACCAACAGATGAGCAAAGGGTCATCATTGAAAATGCAAATGCTAATAATATGGTTATTGCAGCACCGGGATCTGGAAAGTCATTCACGATGATAGAGGCGGTGATCTCTATCCTCAGGCAGTTCCCTTATGCCAAAGTGGGGATGGTCACATTTACCCGTGCAGCAACAAATTCATTGGCTGAAAAACTGAAACGTCGATTAAGTAAGAAAGACCAGGATAGGGTGCTGGTCAATACATTCCACGGCTTTATCCGGATGCAACTGGATATGGTCAACTGGAAGGGCAAGATGTTGATTAGCTCGGCACAGCGTTCTGTAATTCACAGGGCATTGAAGGAGTCCGGCGCGCCTTTTCGATACCCGGATGCAGAATTTGCTATTGACGCGATTGGAAGGGAAATGGATACGGACATCATTTCAGTTCGCCATACGCGGCAACAAATCCACTTGTTCAACACCTATCAGGCAATATGTCAGAAAGACCACGTTGCAGATTTGAATGCACTCTCACGTTTTGTTGTGGGCCAGATGTACTCGGGGAAAATGCAGCCACTTAACTTGACACATTTAGTTGTAGATGAAGTTCAGGATACCGACTCGATTCAGTATGCCTGGATCTCACTACATACGAGGGCAGGTGTTAACACTAGCATCGTTGGGGATGATGATCAGGCAATTTATTCATTCAGGGCATCAGGTGGAGTCAAAATATTCCAGCAGTTTGAAAAACAATTCAGGCCCAACATATTTTATTTGAATACTTGTTTCAGATGTGAACCAGAGATTTTGAAGGTAGCAGGGGCATTGATTGAAAAAAATGTTTACAGATACGCTAAAGATCTCCGTTCAGCTAAGGGCGGTGGGGGAAAAGTTCATTTCCGCTCATATGTTGATATGGATGAGCAAATTCAAGGCATTCTCAATCTGATTAACCAAGACCCGATTGGGTGGGCAATCCTCAGCAGAGGTAATGCACATCTCGATCAGCTTGAAAGCCTGATAGAGCAGCCGGTACTTCGTTATGGTGGGAAGTCATTTTGGGATGAAAAGGAGACAAGCGATGTATTGCATTTGATGGCATTCTTCCGACATTCCAACGATGTCCGGTTAATGAAGAGGGTGCTGGCGCTTTTCGGTGAAAATGAAGAGGTCTTGGACCAGACAGCATTGAGCATGAAAGGAAGAAACGTAACTTTTGGTGAACTGAACATCCCGAATGAAAGTTCCCTGGAAACAAGAACGCTTCATTCAAACTTCACCCGGTTTACACAGGAGACTCGGGAAAAGGTTGAAATAGAAAAAAGGTTCGCAAATCTGATTAAGTGGATGGAGTTGTCGTCGATAAAAATGAGGACGCAGAAAGGATCACCATCACTGAGCAGAATTGCGCTGGATACCTGTAAGCAATGGGCCGAAAAGACAGGCTGGCAAAATATGATAAATCGAGCTGCGGCGATGTGTCTGGGGCCAAAGAAGAAGGATGAGGAATATACACCGGATAAAGTAGTTTTATCGACGTTGCACGGTTCGAAGGGTCTTGAATGGAAAAATGTAATTATTATGAGTTGTAATGCAGATCAGATTCCAAGTAAGCGGTCAGTGGGGCAGGAGGCGATTGAAGAAGAAAGACGACTGCTTTTTGTTGGGTTTACACGAGCAGAGCAACAGCTGCATGTAATGTGGTACGGTGATCCGTCTTTCTTTTTAAGCGAATGTGCTGAAGATAAATTGAAAGAGGCTGCGAAAAGTAGAACAGAATCCCCTTTGACAGAATAATTTTGATTTCTTTATTTACAGGAATGAACCCGTGTAGTATAACGTATATGAGCTTGAATTTATTGCTCCCACATTTCAAGTAACTTTATAAAAGTTACTTTGCGCGTTAAGCGCATATTCAGCCGTGAAAAGCGGCCAGCTTTCTAAAGCTGCAAGGCACCACCGGCAAAATGTCACCTTTGTCGCTGGTGCCTTTCCCATGTCTGAAAAAGGACAATCGAATTTACCAAATCGTAACTAACTTAGCTCTTAATTGAGCTATTTTCGTTGCGTACTTCTAATGCCAGAAAGTATAAATCAGGCGGTTCATAGCTTACGGGAGATGAATGACAGGCTTTGCCTTTGTGTTGGGATATTTAATGATTCCTTCCTTCTTACTATATATAGGTGACCCCAAATGTCTAAAAGTAAAGCACGCAGTAAAGCTCTTCTCATCGCCTTCGCTGATCTGATCCCAGATATGGATAAGGTGGTTAACAAGAAGTTATTGGATTCTCTGAATGTTTATTCAGGGCATGATAATGACCTTATTGTTATTATGAATGAAGATGGTCCAACCATAATTGAACTGAATTCTTTGAAATCAGTTTCAATGCTGGCTCAAAAGCTTTCTGCTTTTTCTACTTATTATCATGTGGAAATGCAGCAAATTCTTGTCAATCCAATTGACTTTGAGAAAGCTTACACACTTCTCAAAGAAGCACCTGCAATTCCAATGTTTAAAACTTTAGCCGATCTGGATAAGTTCTTAAATGAAGAGTTTGAAAAGTACGGGTTGAACACATTTCTTGATGTGGATAACCTTGATTATTCACTCGCTAAATCCAGAGAGTTAAAAAATGATCAGTTGGTTGCCTGGGTTTCTGAAATTATTGAGAAGCGCGAGAAATTAGCATTGCGTAATCGATTTAATGAAGTGACCAAAGCACATTATGAAACTGTAGATGCAATGTATGCAGCCGTTCGCCCATTAATGAAAGAGTTAGGTTTTCCTGATGAACTCATGTTACACACCTTTAGTGAATTGAGCGTTTTCGATTCCAAAGGCTGGGATTATGCTATCAAGTCGAAAATTGAGTTTCTCACTAAACGCGAGGAGCAATGTTTAGATTATCAAATGAAAGCAGATAAACGGCAAGCGACAGTTGATGAACTCTTGGCACAAATCAATAACGCTAAAACGGTAAAAGCACCAAGATCTTTTGGTCAGCTGTTTGGCTTTTCTGTTATTGCCATGATGACATTTATGTTCATTGTAAACAAATTTATCTAATCCTGTTAAGGGGAAACCCTGACGGGGCTTCTCTTTGCTTAAATTGAGGAGAGAAGTAATGTCATATCTTGAATATGTTAATGAAGTAAAAGTGTCCGGGATAGTTATCAGTGCAATGGAGAAAGAAATGACTAGCGGAAACGTTGGGTTATTGATAAAGCTCAAAAACAGAATGAAAACTGAAATTAATGGTGAAATTACTGAGAGAGAATTTTCGATTCAAATCAAAGTATCACCAGAGATGTATTCAGGCTGTTTCACTGGTATAAATCAAGGTGATGAGTTAATGGTCTCCGGTTATCTTGTTGTGGATACCATCACATTGGAAGGGAGAGAGCATCCTCTTGACTACATGAGAGTAGTTGCAACAAGTAAGTTAGCTCACATACCTAAACCTCCTAAGGGTTTTGGGCAAAGTAGCTTTAGACAGATCTGACATTTAAACCACCCAAAAGGGGAGAAATCCCTTCATGGGAGTTCTCCCTTAGGAGATCCCATGAAACAAAAAATAAGGCCGACTGCATTTTGCAGTAAGCAAATGGATTTTTTCTCTATATTCGATTTTGAAGAAGAGGAAAAAGAAATAATAACTATAGTTGAGTCTCCACTTGACTATATAAATGATGCAATAGCCGCACAACAAAGTATTCAATCAGAAGATAAACATTCAGGCCCGGAACTGGAGCCTAGTGTGTCGGAAGATGTTGCTTTGCCTGGTAATTGTCCCAAACTACTCAAAAATCAAATTCTGCATGACATTAGTTTTGCTGCGGAAACTGATTATCTCTTCACTCTAGAAGAGTACAGTGCGGAGTTAGGTGGTCTGGTTTTTGACTGGGCCCCTGAAGATGTATATCAGTTATACGTCGTCGCAATGGAAGAGTCGTTGGAAAACGTAAGGCATCTCGTCATTACAAAATCACTCTATTCCACTGATGAATTCGGTAACATAACCGTGAATCCGCTTCTTGAAGCCGAAACACGGTGGTATATGTCGAAATCATTTGAGCTTACATGTGCCACTCATGGTATTGATGCTATTGAGTTCAGGTCAGAGCTTAAAAAAAGCTTATATGAATATACGCACAGTTACGGAGGTGAAAATGCTGAATTAGCTCGTTATCATCAAGATAAAGAGGTTATTCTGCATGATTGTAAGGAAGAGATGGGATGGGATATCTTTTTCGAACAGGACTATTTGTTGCAAGAAAACAAACTGGCAATGAAATGGACTGATCGGGATATAATGGATGTCTATTCTAAAGTATTTAAATCAACAATTAATTTGTTTGAAAAACTTGTCGTTAATAACAAGTTAACCTTAAGAGATACTTTTGGTTGGGTAATCGTAAACCCTACATTTGAACGCCAGTTTGAATGGATTGAGTCAGAAGTATTCGAAATCGTAGGAACTCATCTTGGTTACAACGTTGCCGCTATCAGAACACAGATGGCGACCGCGTGTAGGATGACTTTCCACTAACATGCCACTGGCAAACATCTGCCAGCGGGCGGTGTTTGCATTTTACCGGAGTTTTAAAAATGACTAACGCCGCAACTGTATTAAAATCCGACAATTCCGTACAGGAAGAAATCATTGGTAATCTGTTACCCGCAAATGTTATATCAAGTAAGATGTTTGCGAATAAAGAACAGTATTATCTTGTCAAAGCAAAAGATTTATTTGGCATTCCTGAGATGGATGAGGATATGATTGTTCCAGTGTTTAAAAAGTTTTCTCCATATCGTGCGAATCTGAATAAGGACTATATACCAAATTCTCGAATACTTGAGCAAGTAGTAAAATTGCTTGTAAGTAACGATATAGATTTGAGTGTATGCCTGAAAGGAGAATCTGGATCAGGTAAGACTGAAATGGCAATGTATATTAGCCATATGCTGAACTGGCCGCTAACCATAAAGCAAATCAACAGCAATATTCGCGCTGATGAGCTGGAAGGTGAGCGTAGTCTTATTAACGGTAACACCAGTTTTGTGCCTAGCGAGCTTGTAACGGCATTTCAGGAAGGCCACCTCATTCTTCTGGATGAAGTGGACAAGATTGACCCTGATACTGCCGCAAAGCTTCATATGCCTATAGAGCGAAAGCCCTGGTCACTAGCTGCCAACGGTGGCGAAGTGGTTAAGGCAAATAAGTTTACGCGGTTTATGGGTACTTCAAACACAAACATGAGTGGGGGATCTCGTAAGTTCGTTTCATCGCAGCGGCAGGATGCAGCGTTTATCAAGCGCTTCCTGATTGTGGAGATGGAAAGGCCTTCAGAGGTTGCATTAACCAACGTTTTGCTTAAACGCTACAATAACCTGCCTATGCTGGTAATTGAAAAATTCGTTTCGGTAGCCGTTGCAGTAAACAACACAGGAACTGACGACAGTGTAATGGATATACGCCAGCTTGTGGCATGGGTTGGAACGTCAATGACGTTAAAGACCATGTCCTTACTGGATACATTTAAAATTGCTTTTGCGTCGGCTCTGCCTGCACATGCCACTGGTATGGTGTTGGAAGCCATCGACTTAATTCTCGGTGACGACAAGAACCGTACAATGGAGTATTACACTGCAAAAAAGTAGTTATAGATGGGACGAGTTATCAGAAGGCTGAATGCCGTGTGACAGACTTTGCTCATCTTACGTTTTACGGTTTTCTGAGTGCAAACGGAACTGAAACTTTCGTGATTGCACAAGATGGAAATCAATATATAGGTCTGAAGCAGCATAATAATGACTATTCATTTATTTGTTATGAAGTCTGTAACAAAGATATGGAAGCCATGATTAAGGGCCTTGAATCAAAAGGATTCATGTATCAAGGGAGCATTCAATCGGCGGATGTCGAAAATGAATTTCCTGGAATTCTTTTAACAACACTTGAAAAGTAATATTATTAACCCTATCGGGAAATCTTTCCCGACGGGGAGGTTTTCCCATTTCTAAATCTGGAGAAAACCTATGACTTTCAATACTTCTAAACTTAATAAAGTTTCTGCAAAGGAAATCAGTGAAAACTTTATAAAAGCATATCCTGACTTGCAGGAAGGTGCTGTTATAACAAAAATTGAAATTAGTGGGTGTCAGGGCTCTCGGCGAACTGATAAAATCGAACTGTCCTATGGCGGTGATGATATAACAGACCAGAAGAGCGTGTCTAAAAGCGAAGTTCGCTGGATAGACATAAAGGCACTGAGTTTCAAAAGCACTATCACTAGTCGAATTTCAACCCTTTGTTCACGGTTGTGCATCCGCTATAGCAATATGTGGATACTGCCAGTTGAAAGGATGGAGGAGTTTCTCGAAGAGGCACAAGAAATCGAACGTGAATTTCAAGCCGGTATCCAGAACGTGGTTGATAACTATGACACTCATATTCAGGCTGAGAAAGATCGCAGTCCGTTGATGTCAGATTTAATTGACCAGTTGAAATTGACTAAAGATGATTTTGTTAAATCATTCCGGTTTAATCTGGCACATTTCATTCCGTTTTCACCGATTAGTGTGGAGGGGGATGAAACGCAGGACTTTTATCAAGAACAACTGATAACTGACTTGGCCGATGAAGCTATGAAGGTTTATACAAAAATCAGCAAAAATGATAATTTGCGTTCCAGCACGATTGACCGATTAAAGCAGATGCAGGATAAAATAATTAGCTTCATGTTCATTCATAAAGAGGCTGTTGTTCTTGCAGAAGCTATTAAGCATATCATGAATAATTTACCAAAAGGTGCCATTTCTTCTCCCCGTGATGTTGCGGTATTAAAGCAGTGGTTCTATTTCATGAGCGATGCGTCAATGCTGAAACGTATTATCTCCGGTGAACAAAAGGTAACCGACTGGCTGGATTCCATAACCCGGTCATTCAATATCGATTCACAGGTTACAGCGGCTAACTCTCTGAATACTGCTGAGGATGATGTTTTTTCTTCAGCAAATGTTTTCAGAGAAGACCCGGTTGAAGATCTTGAGAACAAGGCAGTGAATGCACCTGAGCCTGCTGTTGGCCCTGATGAAGATGTTTCTATTCAGGCCAGTGGTAGTAATAGAGCATTTGACTGCGAACTCGAATTGACCGGTTGGTAATTTAGTCTTGTAAAAATATCCCCAGATGGGTACTTCACCATCTGGGTGAGTACCCTTTATCAAATAAAGGTACTCAAATGAAATTTGATTTAAAATCTTCACCACGCCATATTCAACGCCTGACGAATATAGCCAGCGTGATAAGCGGTATAAATGGGATTTATGTAATTATTGACAATAAGGTGAGTACACCTTATTTCAACACCCAAAACAATGTCTGTGTTTTACCTAACGGTGATTATAGCGATGAGAGATTTGTCAAGCTAATTGAAGGATTCATATGTCATGAAGCAGGACACGGTCGTTATACAGAGCATGAAGTATACCGTGAAGCTTTTGTTGGAGAATTGATCAATGCAGATGGCTTCATCAGTATTGATGATGACTTGAAGGCTGATTTTCAAAACCTAAAACAAAAGCAAAAAGCATATGCTCGTGCTTGTCGACTAAAAGGACTTATTAATCTTTTTGATGATGTCCAGATGGAAGAGAAGACGGGTATTGATTATCAGGAGGCAAAAAAACGCCTCGCGGTGACTTATGCCTTGATGGTTGAAGCTGGGCGTATGACGGTTGATATTTCTTCAACCCCTCAAAACCCGGTTCAGTTTATTGAAATGTACCTGCTTAATACATTGCGGGTTAACGTTCTCCAACAAGAAGGGCATAAAGAAACGCTTGACCCATTTTTCGATTATGCAAAGAAAATCCTTGCACCTGTAACTTCAGAAGTCGATGAGATCATTCATCAAGCTCTAAGTTGCAAAAGTACGCAAAATTGCGATTCTCTGGCGCGTAAAACTCTGGCTCTTTTAGAGCGTTTAAGGGATGAAGCAAAAGAGAAACAGCAAGAAGAGGAGCAGTCGAAAGACCCGCATGACGATACAGATGAATCATCTGGCTCTGAGAATGAACCTGATACCGAACCCAATGGTGATAGCCAGGGTGAAGGGGATGGTGATAAAGAAGGTCAAGGCGATGATTCTGGTGATGGTAAGGCGCCTGCGGAAGGTAATGGGTTACCGGACCAATCCGGAGGGGATGAACAAAATGCTGAGAACTCTAACGGCGAACCTGATGGTGAGTCTGAAGGTGATGAATCGGCGACCCCCGGCTCGGATGATGCTGACTCGACACCTTCCCTAAACGACAGTTCAAATGGAAATTCTTCTGATGGGGAAAGTAACTTTTCTCCTGAACAGTGGGATATGCTTGCCAAATTGCTGGATGATTTTTTAAACAGTGATGAGGAAAGCGAGGATTTTCATGAGGTTCTTGCAAAAGAGATCTCCGTAATTGCTGCCAGTGTGTCGGATGAGGTTAAAGCTGAATTTGGTGCAAGTGAGTGGGATGTTCCAGATTTGAACATTGATCTGAATGTCTACAATGAAGCATTAAATATCAGCCAGACCCTTGGGGCAGATTTATCTGTTTTACAGCAGGTAAAAATGCGTGGTCAATTTAAAACCCGTGATAGAGGCTTGTCATTCGATATTAATCGACTGATCCAGTCTCCGATGGGTGTTAGGGATGTATTTCGGTCACAAAGCGAATCTAAAAACCGGGGCCACGTCGGCTTGGTCATTGTTCGTGATATTTCAGGTTCAATGAGTCTGGAACACCGTTATATCCATGCAATTAAGACTGACCTTGCATTAACTCTGGCAATTGAAGCTATTTCAAAAATGCATGTTGCTAATGTGATTTATCCGTTTGTAGACAAAGATTTTGAAGTTATCAAAACGTTTGATGAAAACGCGGAAGAGAAACTTTCAAAATTCTCACTTGGCTGCAAGGGCAATAATACCCCAACGGGTTCTGCATTAAATGCTGCTTTAGAGTTGTTACTTGAAAGCCAGTTTGACAGGAAAATTGTTTTCCTTATTACTGATGGTTATCCGACTGAGTCGGCTTACACCATTAATGATGTTTTTTCAGTTGCTGAAAGTAACGGCATTGAAATCGCTGGTGTTGGTATTAAAACTGATGTGTTGATGGGTTTTAATGAGGGCACCTTCGTAAATGTTGATGATATTTCTTTATTGCCGAATGAGGTCAGTAAATTAGTACATCAAATTCTATCTAATTAAACTCTACCCAATCGGGGCAAAACGACGCCCGGTTGGGTCGCTTTGCTCCCTGAAGGATTAAGGAGCAATATATGACTCAGATAAAGACTTACCGTGTCGAGTATGAAAAAGTCGGGACGATGCATCGTGTCCGTATTTTTGGTCGCATGGGTGAAATTGTCAAAAGTGAATTGCCAGAAGAAAGAATTCTCCGGGATGTATCTATACCAGAGGGTAATGGAGAAATGGCAACGTCAATGGTTGATGGTTTTATCCAGCGTCTTGAAAATATCGGCTTCAAGACTGAAGCGTAATTGTTGAGGGCTCTTGTGGGCCCTCATTCTTAGATTCTGCGTTGTGG
>ERZ779643.1571-NODE-1571-length-15038-cov-1.766802_pt1 | contig 15038 bp, 9 predicted proteins | sample MGYA00511564_ERZ779643 | MGnify/ENA primary metagenome ERZ779643 (study PRJEB29588, sample SAMEA2147114) | human gut metagenome | biome: human gut; feature: human-associated habitat; material: faeces | place: Denmark | collected 2008/2010 ... | reverse complement strand
ATCCTGAAAGTCTCCCGTACGATCGCCGACCTGGAAGCCTCTCCGAATATCGAGGCACGCCATCTGGCGGAAGCCATACAATACCGGAGCCTGGACCGGGAAACATGGGGGACGTAAGCCGGTTTCATTTATTTTAAAATTGAAGATCGGAAAAAGCATTAGGAGAAAATAAAATGAATGCCTCTGGCGTGAACCAATATCTTTCGCCTGCCCGGAGCGCGGCGACCGCCTGTGCGTATAGCTGTCCGTATTCGACAGAACGGTCTGGACGGATGTTCCCGTTTATCTCGATGCAGACGAAACGGCGGCTACCGGTCGGATCAGCCAGCAAGTCCCAGTTGTTGCGTTTTTTATTTAGGATAAAAGTACCGCCTCATTCGTGTTTATCCTATTATTATTTGTATCTTTACTGCCACGTTATTGACTATTCGACCTAGGGCGAAAAGCCTTTCGACTTAGGTCGAATACCTTTTCCACCTTGGGCAAAAACCTTTTCGACCTTCGTCAAAAACATACAAAGAAGGCAGGAAAGCGATAAAGTCTTATTATTCACCATTTAATCTATTACTAATATGACAGCACGTTACAGAATGGAGCGTAATCCGGATTCCGGGAAGAACGGCAATAAAATGCCTCTTCACCCAAGATTGATCCCCTATGAGACCGTCAGCATTAAAAAGTTGATGAAATATGCCAAATCCCGCTCCACCTATTCGGAGGCCGACATTGCCGGCGCCTTGCAGCTGATCACCGACTTGGTGACGGAACGCTTGCGCGAAGGCGATAACGTGGAGATCGAGGGCCTCGGTTTCTTCAGCGTTTCGCTCCAATCTCGCGCGGTCATGTCTAAAACGGAACTGAGGAGCGAATCTGTCCGTTTCAAGAACGTCAATTTCCGATGCTGCCAGCAGTTGAAGAAGGCCTTGAAGACGATGCCGCTCACGCGTATGAAAAGTTCAGGTCACTGTGCACCCGGCATGGCGGACCGGGAGGAACTTCTTTACCGCTATTTGGACGAGAACTCTTATATCACCGTCCGTTCCTACCGTTATCTTATCGGGCTGTCTGACTACAGTGCGCGCAAGGATTTGGCTGCATTGGTCGCTTCCGGCCGTTTGGTGAAGGGAGGCAGCCGTCTGTTTGCCATCTATACCCTCCCGAAAGAGGAAGACATGGGCATCCCGCAACCTTTGGTGGTCGATTCGAACTTGCCTGGATGAAGGCCGGATACCGGGGGGTGAAGGCAATCCGGGCGGGAGCCTTCACCTGTTGGGGCTTGTTGCAAAGAGGATTGTAGAGGGTGGGGGAAGCTGAAATGACCCAGCGGCCCGGAACTTTTGTTTTTAGCTGTTCCGGTATTCCAACGGCCCCATCCCCACATGCCGCTTGAAATATTTGCCGAAGAAAGACATATTCGTGAAATTCAGCGAATAGGCGATGTCGTGGATCGATAGGTCGGTCGATTTCAACTGTGCCTTTGCATCCATGATCACCATAGAGGTGATGATCTCGACACAAGTCTTGTCGGTCGTCTGCTTGACAATCGTGCTGAGATGCGCCGGAGTTATGCCGAGTTTCTTGGCATACCACGCAACGGAACGTTGCGTGGTATAGTTCTGCATAACCAGATGTCCGAAATTCTTGCTTATTTGTTCTGCTTTGGAGAGATTCGTCTTGCTTTCCACTTTATCTTTATACATGGCACTGACTCCCATGAATACACCCGACAATAGATGATTCAAAATATGTTTGTTTAAAGCAGGCTTGCAGGTATTATATGTTTTAAGCAGAAGCGAGAAGTAATCTTCCAGCAGTTCGACCGGCTTCTCTTTCAATTCTATGATTGGGGTATCTTTGGCTGCGTAGTGCATATCTACTGCCATTTTGTTGAGGTTCGATTGGTTGATAAAATTTGAGGAAAATCCCATGAAGTAGATTTCCAAATCTCCTTCTACCCGATATATTTGCAAAATTGTCCCCGGTTGTATGGTGATAAAGCTTCCTGGCCTGACTTTGTAGCGCGTCAAGTCGATGGATGCCTCCAGATCTCCTTGCAAGCAAAGCACGAATATTTCGGCTTTCAGCCGGCATGGATAATTGGCATAGAGGTTCAGCAAGCCGATTTCGCTTTTCGTCAACTTTCCGATTATCCAGTCTTCGGGCAGGTCTATTTTGGGGATGTCATTATCTATATACATATTAGAATAAAAGATACGACAAAGATACGAAATCTTGTTTATATGTAAAGCTTATTATGAAAAATCGGACAGTTATGTGTTTGTGGATATATCATTTGTGTATCATAAATAGGAAATTAAAGAGGTGGCCTTAAATGCAAATCAAAAAAAACGGACAGCGAATAATATAAATTGACCTTGTAAGGCTTGAAGAATCGGGGTTACTTTGCGACCTTGAAAATGGAATGTTAAACGGAATAGAATCTGGATGGAGAAGAAACGTTTCTTGGAAGGAGATAACAAGCGCTTTTGTGTGGTAAGCCGCCTGTTGTGCTTTTTTTGTTTGTTTATTGGGATTTATGCTTGCCAAGTCGATGAAGATGGGGTGGTCAATAAAGGTACTCTTGCTTTTCGGATGAATGTGGACACGGCGTTGGTGGGTGTATCGACAAAAGCTTCTGACTTGGCGGACTTTAAGGATGTGAATAGCTATGCTGTGACGATCGCGCAGGATTCGGGTGTTGTGGCAGAATATTCCCGCTTCGACAAGATGCCAGCCGAACTTGAGCTGGGAGCCGGAGCATATACGATTCAGGTGTCAAAAGGAACAGAAACGGCAGCCGCTTTCGATGCACCTTACTTTTCCGGGAAAAAGGAATTTACGATTGTCAAGGATATGACGACACCGGTGGAGGTAACTGCCGCAATGGCGAACAGCCGGGTGACGATCGACTATTCGGATGATTTTCTGCAAACATATAAAGATTATACCTTGTCGTTGAAGACGAACAAGATGGAATTGCCTTTGGTGTATGAAAAAGGCGAATCCCGTCCGATGTATTTTCAGTCGGATGCTTCCGGCACGAAGCTGGAAATTGCGATGGAACTGGTCAATGTCTATGGAAAGACTGTCAATTATACGGCGACAACAACTATCAAGCCCAAGCAATGGGCGAAGCTGACCGTCCGTACGGATGAAAAAGGGTTGAACGGGATTGCTATCGATGTGACATTAAACGATGAAACAAAGGAAACGATCTATGTGAATATCGGAATTCCGGATTTCATGGAGAAGTTGAAGGGGGCGCCGTATATTGCGTGCGATTTGTTTAAGTGGGAAGATACGAATGTAAGTATGGAGGAACCTACAGAATATGCTAAAGATACAAAGGCGGCTAAAGTAGTGATTACTTCCGGAGGAAAGATTAATCAGGTATTGTTGACGATTAAAGATGGAAGTTCGACTTTGATTAATCAGTATGATTTGGCAAATCTGACAGAAGATCAGATTAAGGATTTGGCGGATAATTACGGCTTTAGTGCACCAGAGAAAATGAAAGGTGAAATGCAGGCAGAATTTGATTTGAAATCGGTTATTGCTTCTTTATTAGGTAAATCGGAAGACTCGTATTATGAGTTATCATTGACGGTTGTAGATGCTTTGCCAACTCCGAATAGGACTTCTAAATCGGTTAGAATAACTGTACCGGCTGCTGCTAAGCCTAAGGTTAGTTGGGGAATGTTCCCGAATAATAAAACTTTTGAACAAGGTACTTTGGAAATAAAATTGATTACTCCTCTTTCTGACGTACCTGTAGATATTGAGGCTCTTGCCGGAATAAAGGATGTAGCAATATCTATAGTTGGAATAGGGGTAGAAGAGCAGGATGTCTTCACATTAGATATTCCAGGAATTGCGATAGCAGAAAGTTCTGCAAGTAGAGTTAAGATGAAATATAGCGTAGATGATTGGTTTAATAAATTGTCGTGTGGCGATAATGGAACAGCTAAAACATATATGGTAAAATATAAAATTACTGATAAATTGGATAGAGTTGTTGAAGACTCTCGTTCGTTTACGGTTACACCTCCGGTATTTGAATGGGCGATGGCTGAAAACGCTGGTGATATTTTTGCAAAATATGCTTATTTACGAGTGAAAGCGAAGGATGCAGACAAGGTGACGTTCTATCATAATGGATCTCAATTGACTGATTTAATACCGTTAGGACAAGAGGAGAATGGTGTTGTTTCATTTGTTTGGAATAATTTGACAGCCGGACAGTCTTATTCTAATATTACTGCTAAATATGATGGAGGAAGAGAGCTTTCTGGAATTTCTTTTACAACGGAAAATGATGCACAATTACCTGATAATATAGGACAACTGGAAGAATGGAATGCAAAAGGTGTTAAGTATGAAGGTATAGGTATAGATGTGTCTGCTACTGCGGGAGTTGGAAAGTATGCTTCTTCGCCTTATCGTTCGTGGGAACGATGGGAAATTAAAGGTTGGGGAACTTTAAATAGTAAAACAACACAATATGGGGCAGAAAGAACATCCCGCTTTACAGCTTTCAGTACACCTTACACTTGGACTCGTTATGTTGCAAATTCTGGAACAATAAAAACAGAAGGAATAAACGGAGGAAATGCAGCTCAAATTCGGACGGTAGGATGGGGAGAAGGAAATAAGGCTCCAGCGATATCAAGTGGTTTTGGAGATTGTGAAAATAGCGATGCTGGGGAATTGTTTTTAGGTGATAATTTCGAGAAAGGAATATTATTCACATCAAGACCTCGTAAAATAACTTTCTATTATCGGTATATACCTAAAAATATTCAAGATTATGGAGAGGCTGTTTTTGTTGTAAAAGATTCTCAACAAAACATAATTGCAACCAAGTCGTTTAAATTTGAATCTCAAAGTAGTTGGACGCAGGAATCTATTTTATTGGAATACGGTGTAACTAAAGCAAGCAGTTTATGTATAATATTCAAATCTACAGTAAATGAAAGTTGTTTGGAAAGAAATAGTGAAAACTTTTCTCATCCAGATAGCCAAGATATGGGAAAAGGTGAATTTGTCGGTAGCCAACTATACATAGATGATGTCGAATTAATATACGATTATCAAGAATAATATGAAACACTTATTATATACATTAGCCATCCTGCTTATCGCAGCCTCCTGTTCTAACGAAGAAACGGAACAGGTGATGGGACAGGGCAAAGCCCGTCTCCGATTTCATGTTTCAACCGAATCTCCGATTGTGATAACCCGTTCTACACCAGTGCCGACGGTAAATCAATTATACGTTAAGATACAGGATGGTATCGGTGCGGTTGTGAAGCAAGACTCTTTGAAGACCTTACAACAAAATAGTCCGGTCTTTTTGGAAGCGGCGGAAGGCGGTACGGAATATAAGGTAGAAGTCTTTTCCAATGAACTGAAAGATGCCATACTGGATAAACCCTGTTTTTTTGCTTCTGAAACATACTCTTTATTACCGGAAGAGACCGTTTTGGTGGAGCTGGAATGCTGTTTGCAACAATTTCAAGTTTCTTTTAATGCAAGCGATGCATTTAAGAAGGCGTTTCGGACAGATGATAAGTTGCAAACCGGAGATACAAAATTCAAATTGACTGTTTCGGATGCAAACAAACGTCAAGTGTCTTATGCTTTGGCCGATTTGAATAAATCTGCCTATTTTGATGGAGCGAAAAACTCTTCCTTTATTAAAATCCATATCGTAGGAACTACTTTGGAAGGGTTTCCTGTCGACTATTCGGAGACGATTTCACCCAAAGACGGTCTGTTGGAAAAGAAAGACCATCTGATTATCGATCTGCAAGTATCGGAAACAAAATCAATGATGTTAAAAGCAACACCTGTTGAATGATGAAATATAGATATACATATTACGTATTGTTATGCCTGACTCTTGTCGGTTTGGCTTCCTGCGAGATGAAAGACGAACTTTTAGGAAAAGGGGAACAGGGTGGTTCCGGTGAAGTCGGCGTGCTGGATTTGAAGTTGAAAGTTGTGCCTCCTTCTTATGGGAATGGCGGCGTATCTTCCAAGTCATCAAGTACGGAACTGATTGTTCCGAAAGCGGAAGATATGATCGTGAAAGTATTTAACGCATCGATGGAATTGCAGGATTATTTCGAGTCGTATGCCGATTATCTGAAAGAATCCCAATATGTATTGGAACAGGGCACTTATTACATCGAAGCCTATTCGGGTGATAATTATGAAGTGACATCGGAATATCCTTATTATGAGTTGTTGGATACATGTGTCATAAAAGCCAAAGAAGTGACATTGGTAGATAAGGCTTGCGAATTGCAAAGTGCTATCTTGTATTTGACTCTGTCCGAAGAGTTTTTGAATGCATGCAAGGATGATTATGCAATCACTATTACCAATGGTTCAGGAGTACTGTCTGTGGGTAAAGGAGATGCCCGGATCGTATATATCCGTCCCGGAATGAAAACGACGGTGACAATCCGTGCTACGGAAAAGATCACTGGCAAGCCGGTGATCCGGACATTCGGACTGGCCGATTCGGAGGGAAAGATTAATTCGCAGGATTTGTTTAGGATAGAGATCAAAGATTTGGAAGAAGAAATTGTACCGGATGAGCCGGAAAAACCGAATCCTGACCCTGACGATCCTGATAATCCGGAAAAACCGACAAACGGCAATTTTACCATAAAGGTAGATGTGACATTGAATGAAACTCCGATCGACATTACTGTACCGAGCGGTGGGGGGAATGGCGGCAGTACGGGAGGTGATGATAATACAGGCGGTGAGACGGATGGCGTGATCTCGATAAAAGGGGACGCGATTAATACTGACTTGGTGGTGAGTGTGCCGAACGGTATTTCCTCGTTTAGAGTAATCATTGATTCGCCATTATTACCTGAATCAGAATTGCAGGGTATCGGATTAACGTCTGATTTTGATTTGGTCAGTCCGGGTGGATATGCTGATAAGTTGAGTGGTTTAGGTTTTCCGGTTCATATTGGAGGTGAAACATCTGTATCGTTTAATATATCCCAATTTGTGCCAATGCTCCAAATATTGGGAAGCGGTACAAGTAATTTTCATTTGACCGTTACCGATTCGAAAGGAAATACAAAAACTCATACAATAACAATTACGACTTAATAGGATGAAAAAGTTGTCATATATAATAGGTTGTTTGTTTTTAATGTTGTTTGTTTGGGTATCATGTGATAATGAAGATAACCGTATGCAAACAACAGGCTATTTGGAATTAGGTGTATCGAAAAATGTGGAAGTGGTCACGCGTGGTTTCGATGTCAAGGATCAGTCTTTGGCAGTGGATATTTGTACCGGAGCGAATGATTCGGTCGTAAAACATTTTTCCGATTATAATGATATGGCCGGCGAACGTGTGTTGTTGGATGTCGGGACTTATAAGGTGAAGGTCACATCTAATCCTTCGGACAAACTGGAGTTTGAAAAACCTACTTTTTACGGGGATAAAGATAAGATTGTCATAAAAGCGGGTGAGACAACCCAAACAGCAATCGAATGTTTTTTAACTTGTGTGAAAGTAACCAGTAAGTTTACAAAGCCTGTTCAGGATAAATTCGCATCCTGTGTGGCGAAAGTCAGTGATGCGACGGGGAGCTATTTGGAATATGATATGCAAGAGACACGCGCTGGTTATTTCCAACCCGGTTATCTGTTGGTCGATTTGACATTGACGAACAAAGAAGGGTTGACATTTCACATGTCCAAACTGATCGAGAAGACGGAGGCGAAAGACCATTATCATCTGGTATTCGATTTGGTGGATAGCGGTGAAGATAACTCAGGAATGGACTTCGATATAACGATTGATTCTGATCCGACCAATGACGAGAACCATACGGTGACGATCCCGTTGCCGGAATCGGGATATGGGCAGGAACCACCGGTGGTGAAAGTGTTGGAAGATGGCAAGGATAGCAATGGAATGATCTCTTTGGACAAAGGAGATTCCAGAAATGTAATGTTGAATATTTCTTCTACGAATATAGGTTTAGAATCTGTTAGCATGATTACGACTTCGTCTTTGTTTGACGAACATAAAATTTTATCATCTTTGGATTTACTGAAATTGTCGGAAGAAAGTAAGAAGAAGTTAGCTGAAATAGGATTGGAAGTCCCTGCTTTGGATGATAAAAAGGCAATGTTTACATTGGTTTTCGATAATTTGATTACGCGATTGCCAGGAGGTACGCATACATTTGTTCTCTCTGCCCGTGATGAGATGGGGCATGAAACGGTGCAAACGATTTCTATTACTGTCAATTTGCAAATCATGACTCATCCGGTAGTAGAATCGGAGGTGTGGGCACATTTTGCTACATTGAGGGGATATGTAAAGAACGCGAGTGAGGAAGATAAAGCCTCTTATAAGTTCCAATATAGGAAATTCGGAACGGATGATAAGTGGAGTGATGTTGAAGGTGAGGTGGCAGTTGGAAATAATGGCTCTTCTAATGTGATGCAGGTTGTGACGCATTTGGATGATGGTACAAAGTATGAATATAGATTACTGCAGAATGGTGCTGTTGCTGAATCTAAAGAATTTGTAACAGAGGAGGCGGTAATGCTGCCTTATGGTGATTTTGAAGATAAGAACAATGGACCTTGGAATGAAAAAAATTCATATTGGAGTTCGGGAAATAATACATTTACCCCTGATCTTTGTCAATCTGTTACTGAACAAAATAATACAAAGGCTTTTCTGAAATCAAGAGCAGCGGTAGGTAAATTTGCCGCCGGTAACGCTTTTACTGGTTCTTTCGCTTTGTCAGGAATGAATGGAGTTGTGACTTTAGGTAAGCCATTTACAGCTCGTCCTTCAATGTTTAAAGGTAAATATAACTATATACCTCAGACGGTCGATAAATATTCGGGACATATAGTTAAGGGGAGCTTTGATCAATGTGCCATCTATATTGTGTTGTTGAAGGAACCAATGGCTTTGAATACGGCTAATCAAGAAACGCTGAACTGGAAAGAATATTATGCTGACAGGATAATTGCTTATGCGGAACTACCCGCAAGTGAAAATATGCTAACAAATGGTTGGAGTGATTTTAACTTGAAATTGCAATACCTAAAGAAAGATGTAAAGCCTGAATATATTGGTGTTTTAGCTACATCCAGTAAATATGGGGATTATTTTCAGGGTGCAGTCGGTAGTGAATTATATATTGATGATTTTGAATTAGTCTATGATCAAACTCCAACAGAATAATATTCGGATGAAACATATCTTGACAATGTTTTTAGTTTCATTCTTAGGAATAGGAACTATTCAAGCCCAAACCAAAATCCTTGGTCGTAAAGTCTTCGACCGGGGTATCCAGAGTCATACTTTTATTCCGAAAGGGCAATGGATGGTCGGATCGACTTTTTCCTATTCGGAACATGAGGATGACAATTATAAATTCTTGGTGCTGGAGAAGATTGAAAGTACCGGTTATACGTTTAAAGTAAGTCCTTTTTTCGGTTACTTTATTCGGGATAATGTTGCATTGGGCGGACGTTTTTCCTATAATCGTACTTATACGGATTTAGGAAATATCAGTTTGGATTTGGATGATGATATCAATTTTGATATCAGTGATGTAAATTATTTGGAGCATACTTTTTCTGCTACTGGATTCGTGCGTACCTATATGCCGATAGGAAGTAGTAAGATTTTTGGTTTGTTTAATGAAGCTCGCGTGACCTATGGCTATGGGCAGGGTAAAAACTCTTCGGGTACAGATACCGATTATACCGGTACTTACCAGACCATCCAGAATTTGCAGATCGGAATGGCGCCGGGTCTGACGGCTTTTATCACTAATTTTGCAGCTGTTGAGGTATCGGTTGGCGGACTGGGGGTTAATATGAAGTGGACCGATCAGACAACTGACCAGATTGATAAAGGCTCACGGCGTAGCAGTTCCGCTAATTTTAAGATAGACCTATTTTCGATTAATTTAGGTATGAACTTCTATTTTTGACGAGGTATGGATATAAATCATATAAAACGAAAAGTGACAGGTTTTCTCTGTTGTTTGTTCTTTCTTGTTTCATGTATCGAGAATGATATTCCTTATCCATATCGGGAAGGAAGCATTACCGATTTCCTGGTGGAAGGGCAATTGGATAATACATTGGAAATAGATAAGACTAAAGGGATGGTTACGGTAGAAGTGAGCGATGCGGTTGATCTTGCAGCTCTCCGGATCAAGAAGTTGACGGTGACTAATGAGGCGGAGATACGGATAGATTCTGCGGCGTGTCTCGACTATAACGCTTTTCCACGAATCGGATTTTCGTCTTTAGACAGTTTACCCAAGAGCGCAGATACGCGGGTGGATTTTTCTTCATCTGTCTCATTGATTTTGCAGACATATCAAGAGTATCCTTGGAAGATAACGGTTAATCAGACGATAGACCGGGCTGTGCAAGTCAGTAACCAGGTGGGTGAACCGGTAATCGATTTGGCAAATCGGGAGATGATCGTGTATGTGGCAAAAGAACAACATTTGGATCGGATAACAGTGACTAAAATGCAACTGGGCGGTTCGGTGGGAATTGTCGTTCCTGATCCGACGACGGTAACGAATTTTTCGCGTCCTTGCTCATTTGAAGTGACTCGTTTTGGAGTAACGGAAACTTGGAAAGTGACAATTCTGCATACGGAAGGTGGTGCTGTTTCCGGTGGTGAAACGGTTGCGATGGCCAATCGAATCATTGTAACCGGAATGATTCAAGAAGGTAAGATTCCGGTAATAGAATATAGAGAAAAGAATCCGTCCCAAACGCGGGTGGATGATGGTTGGCAGATGCTTCCGGCAAGTTCCGTAACCGTCAACGGTACTTCTTTCACGGCCACAATAACTGGTTTGAATCCGGGTACGACGTATGTGTATCGTGTTGTGGTTGATGATATAGCTGGAGAAGAGGTGGAGTGTAAGACCGCTGCGTTAGTGCCATTGACCAATGGGGGTTTTGACGATTGGCATCAAGATGGTAAATTGTGGAATCCGTGGTTGGCAACAGGTGTTTCTTTTTGGGATACGGGAAATAAAGGAGCTACTACTTTGGGAGACAGCAATACGATTCCGACAGGTGATACGAGTAACGGAACCGGAAAGGCAGCCAAGTTAGAATCGCGGTTTGTCGGAGTTGCCGGTATCGGTAAGTTTGCGGCTGGTAATATATTTGCCGGTTCGTATGTCCGTACAGATGGTACTAATGGCGTCTTGAGCTTTGGGCGTCCATTTGAAACTTATCCGACAGGTTTGAAGTTTAAATACAAATATACTTCGGCTGAGATAAATAAAAGTAACGATTCCGATTACAATTATTTGCTGGGCAGACCGGATTCTTGTCATATTTATGTGGCTCTGTCTGATAAGGCAGAACCTTATGAGATCAAAACAAAGAAGTCGGAACGGCAGCTGTTTAGCAAGAATGATAAAAATGTTATTGCTTATGGTGAGTTCATTTCCGCTAAGACCATATCCGGTTATGAGGAATATACAATCCGGTTAGATTACCGTGATTATCGTAAACCCAAATATCTTGTCATTGTGGCTACAGCCAGCAAATATGGTGATTATTTCACAGGAGGGGAAGGTAGTACACTTTATTTGGACGAAATGGAATTGACTTATGATTAGCGATAACTTGTTTAGTGTATCCTTAGTCGGATTATAACAACTAATGATATTCCATTCTTTTTAGGTTAAGCAATAAATGTGTACCTTTGCCTCTCAAAAAGAGAACACAAGGTATGGAAAAACAGTTTAAGAGAACGCTGATAACTACGGCGTTGCCGTATGCGAACGGGCCGGTGCATATCGGACATTTGGCCGGGGTGTATGTGCCTGCTGATATTTATGCACGCTATCTTCGCCTGAAGGGGGAAGAGGTTTTGATGATTGGTGGATCGGATGAACATGGAGTGCCTATCACGCTGAGAGCGAAGAAAGAAGGAATTACGCCGCAGGATGTGGTGGACCGTTATCATGGTATTATCAAGAAGTCTTTTGAGGAGTTTGGTATCTCGTTCGATATCTATTCCCGTACGACTTCGGCTACACATCGCCAGGTGGCGTCGGATTTCTTCCGTACCTTATACGATAAAGGAGAGTTTATCGAGAAAACAAGCGAACAGTATTATGACGAGGAAGCGAAACAGTTCCTTGCCGACCGATATATAACCGGGACTTGCCCGCATTGTGGCAATGAAAAGGCTTATGGCGACCAGTGCGAAGCCTGCGGTACCTCTTTGAGCCCGACGGACCTGATCAACCCGAAATCCGCTATCAGTGGTAGCCAGCCGGTGATGAAAGAGACCAAACACTGGTATCTGCCTTTGGACAAATGGGAACCGTTCCTGCGCCAGTGGATACTGGAAGGGCATAAGGAATGGAAACCGAACGTATACGGACAGTGCAAGAGTTGGCTGGATATGGGATTGCAGCCTCGTGCCGTAAGCCGCGACCTTGATTGGGGGATTCCCGTGCCGGTGGAAGGTGCGGAAGGGAAGGTGCTGTATGTCTGGTTCGATGCGCCTATCGGATATATCTCCAATACAAAAGAACTGCTCCCCGAAAGTTGGGAAACCTGGTGGAAAGATCCTGAAACCAAGATGGTACATTTCATCGGTAAGGATAATATCGTGTTCCACTGTATCGTGTTCCCGGCCATGCTGAAAGCCGAAGGTTCTTATAACCTGCCGGAGAATGTGCCGGCCAATGAGTTTCTTAACCTGGAAGGCGACAAAATCTCCACTTCCCGCAACTGGGCTGTCTGGTTGAACGAATATCTGGTAGATATGCCGGGTAAGCAGGATGTGCTGCGCTATGTTTTGACGGCCAATGCTCCGGAAACAAAAGACAACGATTTCACCTGGAAAGATTTTCAGGCACGCAATAACAATGAGCTGGTAGCTATCTTAGGAAACTTCGTCAACCGTGCTTTGGTGCTTACCGAAAAGTATTTCGAAGGTAAGGTGCCGGCTGCCGGCGAGCTGACCGATTATGACCGTCAGACATTGACCGATTTCGCGAATGTAAAGGCCGACGTGGAACGTCTGCTGGATACCTACCATTTCCGTGACGCCCAGAAAGAAGCGATGAACTTGGCTCGTATCGGAAACAAATACCTGGCTGACACTGAACCTTGGAAATTAGCAAAGACCGATATGGCGCGTGTCGCCACGATCATGAACATCGCTTTGCAGATCACGGCAAATTTGGCAATCGCTTTCGAACCATTCCTGCCGTTCAGCATGGAGAAATTGAACAAGATGCTGAATGTGGAACCGTTAGGCTGGAACCGCTTGGGATCGACTGACTTGTTGGAAGCCGGTCATCAGTTGGGCAAATCGGAACTGCTGTTCGAGAAGATTGAAGACAGCGTGATCGAAGCGCAGGTACAAAAGCTGTTGGATACGAAGAAAGCAAACGAGGAAGCCAACTACAAGGCGAAACCCATCCGTGAGAATATCGAGTTCGATGACTTCATGAAGCTGGATATCCGTGTCGGGACCGTGTTGGAATGTACGAAAGTGCCTAAGGCGGACAAGTTGTTGCAGTTCCGTATCGATGACGGTCTGGAAAAACGTACGATCGTTTCCGGTATCGCTCAACATTACAAGCCGGAAGACCTTGTGGGCAAGCAGGTTTGCTTCATTGCCAATCTGGCTCCACGCAAGTTGAAAGGTATCGTTTCCGAAGGGATGATCCTTTCAGCAGAAAACTTCGACGGTAAGCTGGCTGTCATCACTCCTGAAAAAGAGGTAAAACCGGGCAGCGAGGTGAAATAATCTGGTTAATCCTTCGTTGTAGTGACGAAGGATTAATTAATCGGAAAACAGATAATATAATGTTGGAAGAACAGATACAGATGGTCGACTTGCATGGACAATATCTCCGGTTCAAAGAGGAGATTGATGAGGCCATGCAGGCGGTGATCGACAGTTGTGCTTTTATCAATGGTCCGCAGGTGAAATCCTTTGCCGGGCATTTGGCTGATTATCTTCAGGTTCCATACGTGATTCCTTGTGCTAACGGGACGGACGCTTTGCAGATTGCTCTGATGGCATTGGAGCTTCAGCCTGGCGATGAGGTGATTCTGCCGGCATTTACTTATATAGCGGCAGCCGAGGTTGTCGCTTTGTTAGGGTTGACGCCCGTGTTGGTGGATGTCGATCCCTGTACCTTTAATATCGATCCCCGGAAAATAGAAGCGGCTGTTTCGGGGCGGACAAAGGCGGTCGTGGCCGTCCACCTGTTCGGACAATCCTGCGATATGGAGCCGATCATGGCTTTGGCAGATGCCTATCATCTGTATGTAGTGGAAGATAACGCCCAATCCGTTGGTGCCGATTATATCTTTTCCGACGGGCGGGTACGAAAGGCCGGGACGATCGGACATATCGGGACGACTTCTTTTTTTCCATCCAAGCCGTTGGCCTGCTATGGCGACGGAGGTGCGTTGATGACTTCCGACGAGGCGTTGGCTGCCCGTATCCGTATGATTGCCAATCATGGCCAGGAATGCAAATACCACCATAGGCGGATCGGATGCAACTCCCGTCTGGACACGTTGCAAGCTGCTGTGCTGGATGTGAAGTTGAAGCATCTGGGGGAGTTCACGGAAACCCGTCGGCAAGTTGCCTCTCGGTACGATGAAGCTTTGTCCTCCTGCGATTCGTTGGTTCTCCCTGCGAGATCGACGTTTTCGACTCATGTCTATCACCAATATACGGTCCAGGTAAAAGATGGCAGGCGGAATGTCCTTCAATGCCTGTTGAAAGAACAGGGAATCCCTTCCATGATCTATTATCCTGTACCAGTGCATCATCAGGAAGCTTACCGGCATATCTCCCGTGTATCTGGTAATTTGGACGTCTCCACCCGTTTGTGCGAATCCGTCCTTTCCCTGCCTATTCATACGGAAATGTCCCTCGGACAACAGCAATATATAACAGAAACTCTAAAAAAGGGGGTGTGTCGAAACTATCCTGTTCCCGCGCT
>ERZ779643.1568-NODE-1568-length-15057-cov-2.691441_pt1 | contig 15057 bp, 9 predicted proteins | sample MGYA00511564_ERZ779643 | MGnify/ENA primary metagenome ERZ779643 (study PRJEB29588, sample SAMEA2147114) | human gut metagenome | biome: human gut; feature: human-associated habitat; material: faeces | place: Denmark | collected 2008/2010 ... | reverse complement strand
TCATATAACTTAACAGATCGATTTTGAAAAATAGGGGGATAAATGGTAAATATTGCTGAATATTTAGGGGAGATAAAAAAGAATTGGAAGATAATAATTATGGTTGTAATAAGCTTCATATTACTTAGTGTTTTTTTCATTAAACAACAATACGAAGCAGGTGTAAAAGTATTTAAAAGCACTTGAAGAGCAAAGTGGAATTCCTGTTGTTGGAGTTATTCCTGAGATTGAATTTTAGAAAAAAATTAAATGAGGGATTTTATATCATAAATTTAAAATTATTTTAATTTATAAGATTATAATTTTGTGACAACTAAAGTATCATCACAAATTATTGATGAAACTATATATTTTGATTTTATATTGGTTGTCATGATGATAAGGAGTGAAAATTTTAATGAATGAAATGGATTGTATTTCTCCTTCTCCCCCCGCTTCGATTCTTCATCGAAGATAGAGGATTGGAAAGATTCCATAAATTTTTTGACTGTAAAGATTAATCCTTTTACTCTGAGAGGACTTCCCCAAACACCCCGTAATGCTACGGAGCAAGACAGGAGAAAAGAGCTGTGGGACTCACCATGTTCAAACAAAACCTCGCCCTATTTCTTCCGCCGGCAAGTGCCCTCTCGACCCTATTAAAAGCGTTTTTCCTTAGCGGGTGTACCTTACTTTACCTTTTCTTACTCCCTCTCCTCCAACCTATATGAACTTCACTATATTGCTCCGCGACACAGCAGAGGAGACTTTAATCCTCTCGCCTGCGACACAAAAAAAGAGGGAGCAGCATACAGCCGCCCCCACTTCATAAACACACTATCTATTCCACCTATTAGAATACAGCAACTTTTGTACGATTAACAATATAAATACCTTTGGGTACTTCTACCGTATGACGACCGCTCGACAACATTTGCGAAGAAACGATTCTTCCATCTACACTATACACAGTCACCTGCATATCTTTTTGCAAATCTACATTGATACAACCATTGGCTCCGTAAACTTTCACATCATCGGTTACCACCTCCGAAACAGCACCAGTCGAAGAGCTGGGGATCAAGACCAAATTGTCATACAAATACGATAAGTCGGACTTCATCAAACGAAGATACATGGTTCTGACAGATTTAGCCTCATCGGTAATCATAGCCGGATCAATTTTCAATTCTACGTCCAACCACTCGCCCGGAGTATAATCGCCGATACCAGCGCCTTCTTGTCCGGTACTTGCATCAACCGTATAACCAAACTTGATGTGTGAGCCACCATCGGTACGAACACCCATCTCAATAGGACACCACTCGAAGCCACTTTCCAAAAAGCAGACTTGCAACTTGATTCCAGAATAATCATTCCACGTTTTACCAGCAGGAAGAGCCTCTGTAAACGTAACGGGAGAACATTCGCCTCCATTCACCTTTAAAGCCTTCGATGACGTATTGATACCGGTCGTGTAAGGATTCTCGGCCACTTCGCAAGACCCCGACCACGGCATTCCACAACGAGGAGTCGTACCTAAATCCATAGTCTCGAAAGTAAAGATAGTATTGGGATCGGCAACTTGTTCTTTCTCGATTAAACGAATATTATCAATGGCATAATTGAACGCTTGACGCCCCACCTTAATCAACAAACTTGTACTAGCATGATTACCGTCCAAATAAGTAGCCAAAATTGTTTCATCAAAATTGAAATCGAGCGACATCCAAGTATTATACGTAGCGTCTCCCCATGAATTCTGAGCTACTTGAAAAGTTTTCTCTTGGGTATCATTATCAACCAATCCTAATTCATTACCGACCCATGTGATATTTTCCGACCCTTCCAACACAGCAAGTTGTAAACGAACACCTGTATAATCGGCCAATGTCTTTCCTTCCGGCAAGTTCAATGGAATAGCCACATTGGCAAATTCGGTACTGACTACTTTCAACACTTTTGTCGACGAGTTATCGCTCGACGAACAAGGATTGTCTATTAACTCGGCTGTACCGCCCCATGCAGCATTCGCACCATTCAACCCAGACTCAAAATCGTTTACCATATAGGTTTGAGCCTGCATACCTACTGCTATACAAGCAGCACACAAAAGAGATAATGTTTTTTTCATGTTATCTACTATTTAAGTTAAACATTTTTATATCCATAGAATTACAGTTCTATTTCATATGTAAAATTAAAATAAACATTCGACGTAACAGAATTATAAAAAAGAAAAGTGTAGTACTCTTTTATCTAAGACTAATACTATATTATCATTTTTAACAATTATATTTATTACAAGATAACAAGCTGTTAATTAACGACAATTTTTATATGTTCCACCATATAAAATCCCGGTAAAAGAGTTAAATAAACAGGCGAATTTGGCAATACCGATACTTTATGTACCAATACTCCCGATAGATTCCACACACTTACTTCACAAGGCTTTTCACTCTTCAATGTAATCTCCCTACCCATACAGGAAACTTTCAATCCGCTTCCCGATATATCCGCACGTTCTTCGATTCCAGATTCATTTCCGGCAGTAACCGTATATTTTTCCAAAACAGACATCTGCGGACGATCCACGGTATAATTATTAGAAGGCTGTACAGCCAATTTATAATCACCCCAACGAGGGCCTGCCGACCAATAGGTTCCCGGCACACCGTTATCCCGCAAATAGATCAACAGATTTTCCAGTGTCTCCAACCAACGAGGATCATCGTCGGGAACTCCATATTCACCCAACAACCCTCGCTTATTATATCGCTTCAACCACTCCACGAAATACTTTGCACGCTCAACACCCGTATTAGCCGTAACACCATCGGCATCATAAGAATTTAAATATTGACCGGAATAATCCTTATCAAAATAAAGATGTGCCTGAAATATGAGATTATCCGACGGATCTACCAATGTCCTAAGATTATCGCTATACTCGACCCAAAAACGTGCAGAACTGAATGAATCGCCGCATACGATAATAGGAGTTTCCGTATCTACTTCTCGAATAGCATCGATAACTACCTGAGCTATATTCACCCAGGGAGCCGAAGGATGCATAGAATAAGGCTCGTTCATAATATCGTATCCCCAAATATTATTATAATCCTTGAACTCCTGCGCCAATTTTCTCCACACATCGGCCAAATGTTCGGCAGTAAGGTTGGACGACTCCCCTATTAACGTATAGGTTTTCCCACCATCGAACGAATAACGAGCAAAGTTATGTAGATCGAGAATTACAGGCATACCTCTATTCTCGGCAGCCTGAACAAAAGTTTTCATTTTAGACAACTCCGTTGCATCCAAAGGTCCGTTCATTACACGTTGGATACGTTCCCAACGAAATGGAAAACGGATAAGGTTCAATCCCTTCCCCTTAAAATAATCGAGGTCCTTATACGTTGGATACCCATAATGAGTACCATCTACCCCGGGATAAATACCGCCGAACTCTGCCCCCGATAAATTCACTCCAAAATAATTTTGAGTTCCGTCCCCTACATACTCTGCCTTTTCAATCAGCTCGATATTGTCTATAATATAGATAAATTTCTGACGCCCTACTTTCATCAATAAGCTCAACTCATCTGTATGTTCACCGGCAAGCCAAGCCGAAAGAATCGTTTCGTCCAACCAGAATTCAAGCGTTATCCATGTATTTAACTCACCGGTTTGCCAAGAAGCCGAACCCGGCCAGCATTTATTTCCCACATTATCTTGTACACCCAAATCACACCCTACCCAATGTATATTCTCGCCACACGCATCGATAACAGCCAATTGTAACCGCACACCCATATAGTCCGTCAAAACCTTACCATTAGGCAAGGTAAACGGAATCGAAGTCGCTGCAAATTCACTGCTACTTACCTTCAAAACCTTCGACGAAGAATTATTTACATCTTTCAAAGGATTATCAATCCATTCGCAAACCCCGCCCCATGCATTACCGGCTCCACCGAGCCCCGATTCAAAATCATTGACTAAAAACTTATCATTAGCACTTGCAATCAATACGAAAAATAAGAATACAGATGATAGCAATTTTCTCATGGTATATTCCTTTCTACTAAAACTTTTACAAAGGAAGTTTTTGATTCAGGCAAATACTACATCTTTTTTATCCTATACTGACACTTTAACCAATCGACCCTCAAATAATAAAGAAGGTGCACCGCTAAGCGGCACACCTTCTTTGTCTTTTTTATTATTCTTATTATTCCAGACAAACAGCACTCTCTATCGGATATGAAGTTTTATCTTTCAACCCGCTCAAAAAAGACAAAAAATCTTTTATACGAGCAATCATATTGTTTGCTCCCAACGAGCTACGCCCGACCTGTACTACACCAGACATTCTATGTGTTGCATCGACAAGAGGCTGTATCTCTTCCGGCGATAAACACTGGGATATCTCGATATAAATATTTTTATCATACTCACAAGCCTTCAAAAAGAACTTGTCTTGTTCCTCTTTCGATACAGCGATAAGTACAATATCCAAATCTCTCCGGTCTAGCATTTTGCAATAATCATTATATAACAAAGGAGCCTTATCTTGAATCGATGTAATTTCTCTTTCCGCACTCTCTGCCAAAGTAGTCTTTTCGTCGAATACAGCCACACATCTAGCTTCACCGGTCGATATAAAAGTCTTCAAAACATTTACACCGATGGAATCGCAACCCACTAACCCGATATTGTAAATCGCCATAGGAGAAATATCATCTATACCTTGCGCCCGAAGCGAAACATTACCCGTTAAAAGCAAAAGCAAACAACAGAAACTTTTATACCTCATAATACCGTAAAAATTTATCTGATCAAATCATAAACGGCTTGAAGAATATCTCGACGAGATTTCCCTTCAAATTTTTCTATCATTATACCCGACATCATACTCCAAGACTTAGCCGTATCCCTATCCATAGGTCCGTCCAAATCGGCGACCCAATCGGTTATATACCCTCGAAGTCCCATATATTGAACCATCTCGAAATCTGGACTATCGACGGTTATATCCTTAAAATACATTAAGGTAGCTTTTTCTTTTAGCAACTCCGCTTGAATATCCTCTATATCGAGCTCTTTCACCGATTTATTCTGCTCAATCGCAAGAGCGGCAGCTATACCCGCAGCCTGTCCCAATGCCATCCAACAAGGTTCCATACGCAAAGTAGAAAAGCCGACATGAGTAGCAGAAGCAGGTACTGGAATCAACAAATTATTGACTTTTTTCGGCAGAATCACGCCAAAAGGAACCGTATAGACCGACGCTTGATAGTTAAAGAATCCGTCCAAAGCAATCTTACCTTTCTCCCGTTTATGAACAGCATGTGAATCAAGAGCATAATGACTAGCAGTAATACTATTGCTATACAAAGGGGGACGTTTCCCTTTCGCCACGGGATAAGCATCATTCGCTGTAAAAAAATGTTCTCCATGTAAACGACGCCCCTCTCTCACATAAACTTGTCTCGGAAAATTGCCATTATCGATATACTCGTCTTTTGCCAGTCCCCATTCTCTAACATTATCTCGAAAAGCTTTCGGAAGTGCTTCATCATTTTGGGCAAACCACAATAATCCTAACGTATACTCTTTCAATCTTTGAGCAAATCTATCTCGCCATTGCCAATTTTCTTCGGGCCATTGCCAATTTTCTTCGGGTAAATCTGTCGAGATTAGAGCTAAATGCTGGTTATTTGCATCCGTTTTTCCATTAGGTAAATCAACCATATTCGTAATTTTCGCTATTCCCCAAGGATCGCCCGGTATTTGTGTAGTTCCTCCATTTTCGATATGTCTTCGGTTAGCTACCTGCATCTCAGGAGTAACACTCAACATCTCTACTCCGGCAAATGTACCTGTATAAACGTCCTCCACCAAAGAAAGGTATTCCTTACGATTATATCTCTTCGGCTTCTCTGGCAAAATACGATTAGATGGATCATTGGTCAAACAAAGGCGATAATTATATGCCTGAATATTTCCATCGCCTTCATTAGTCGTTCCTTCTAATTCAGGGCCCAACCACAATTTATAAAGACGCCCTGCTCCTATTTCATTATATTCGTCCTTACCTTCGCGACCTATCGAATACGGAACTCCTGCCGCTGCTCCTAAATCACCTTCATAAGTCGCATCTATAAACACTTTACCACTATACTGTTCCCATTTCTTGGTATCCCTGTTGTATATTCTGATACATTGAATCTCAGCACCGTCCATCACAACATTCTTCGTTTCGGAATCGAATTGGCGCATGGTCAAAACAGTAATATTCTTTCTCTCCGGTTCAAGCATCTTTTCAAAAACCAAAGCCGCTACATGAGGCTCAAAATGATACCCATCGCTACAAACCTTCACCTGCTCGGAGTCTTTCCCGTATTTTTCTATATAATAATCCAGTACATGATTCACAAACTCTCGGAACAAACCGGTAGTAGCTCCCCGCGTCGCAATATCGGTAGCCCCCAATCCATTAGCGGGAAGCCCTCCAATATGTGCCGAACGTTCTAAAACCACCACTTTTTTCCCTTCTCTCGATGCTGCGATAGCAGACATAATTCCCCCCGGAGTTCCGCCTACCACGACCACATCGTAATAATTGTTTTGGGCAAACAGGATAATCGGAAAGAATATAAACAAAATTTTCAACAGTACCTTTTTCATTTCAATATTGCTCTTTGGGTTCATACAAGTTTTTCAAATCGTCCATATCGAATCCGCTCACAGTCAAAACAGACATGGATAACGGTAAATGTGCCATACCATCAATGATGGGTATCTCTATGGTACGACCAAATATATCAACCCCAGTCAATGACTTCGTATACTTTACCGGGATAAGTTCCTCTTTTTCATCAGCCTCTCTCCAAATACTCAGTACAGGGGCTCCGCTCTCTTTTTCATTCTCGTAAATAAAACCATAAGTTTTGCGATCTTTTGCTAAGTACTTTCCTACCGGTTTCAAATATCGATAGTTATTAACCATATTGGCGAATGCTACCGCTGCCGGCTTAACAGTCAACATAGTATTATATCGAAGTATACCGAATCCCGACTCTGGATGATGAACGCCGAAAGGCTCTTCCACCAATTCATACCAAAACATTTTTCCTGCCCCAAAATAAAGCTGTACCAAATAATTACGTACCAAATACTGAGCCTGTTGATATTCCGTTACAGGTGGGAAATGACGACGTATACTATCGGGAAGATAAGTTGTCCACCCGGTTTCGGTTACCCAAATCTCGGTCGGGATATTCCGTTTTTTAAGCATCTCTTTCTGTATTTTATAAAAGCCATCATAGAATGGAGATGTTTCGGGATATTTCCTCCACAATATATATGGGTGTATCGCTGTAAAATCGATATGACTGGCGACATCTTCCCGATTGTCGTCGAAATATTCGATCCACTCTTCTTCTCCGGGCCAAATCAATTTTATATCCCCGTTTACCGCTTTAATAGAATCATGCATCTGTTTCACCAGATCGGTAAAAGGGACACCCCAACCCTGCGGACGCCATTTCTGTCCTTGCGGATGGGGCCATCGTTTATTCCACCCTGCAAAATTACTAGGCTCGTTTTGCGACTCATAAACAAGAATACAATTCCTATTCATCTCGACATATTTTTTGATATTCGTCACATCTTCGTCCCAACGCCAGATACCATTTTCATCTTGCCAGCCATGATTGGCATCCACATAGTCTAAAATAGGCAACCAACAAATATTGTGACGGTCTAAATAATCGATAAAAGGATCGGGCGTATTTCTCGCAGTACCGATAAAATCTTTCCATCTCGCAACATCTCTGACCCAAGCAATACCCAATGCTTGCTGAATCTCGGCCACCCGCCAGTCTCCATAACGAGCATAATGAGCTCCTACACCAAACGGAGAATCGTAATCTTTCTTCGTAAGGGTCACATCTGGTATCACGCCAAAACCTTCCTGTTTCGAGAATATGACTTTATCTTCGTGTAAGAAACTTACGCTCAAATAATAATAGCCCAATTCCAAGAACTGGAACGGAACGTAATAATACCGTTCGAAAGGACTCGACAGCGTGTACGTTTTCTTATAACCAATCGGTTTTTTATCGATATCCACTATCTCGACCACAACCTCATAGGTAATATCGTTATTTGCTTTTATGACCTTACAAACTGCATTCCCAGACTCGTTTTTATGATAAACAGCACCTAACTTATTAAATGTAATATCTATAACATTCTCCTGAGATTTTCCGAAAACTACTGTCACAGCTAAAAAAAACATCGTGACAAATCCAATTATTCTTCTCATACGGCAACATCATTATATTACTTCAACACTCTTTTCACAGGTTCATCGGTCATTGTAAATACCAAATGACCTCCACTCATTATATCCTCATGCTTGATCGTCAACCCTCTCACCGGCTTTCCATTCAATTCAACCGATTTGACATATTTATTCTTTCTGGAAAGATTCTTCGCCTCTACGACAAATGCTCTGTCTTCCGTCAACTGAATGGATATTTTATCCATTTGTGGAGCACCTAAAACATACTCTCCACTAATCGGATCTACCGGATAAAATCCCATCGAAGAAAAAATATACCATGCCGACATCTGTCCACAATCGTCGTTTCCACACAAACCATCGGGTTTCGGTTTATAGAATCGTTCGAATATCTCTGGTATCAACTCTTGGGTTTTCCACGGTTGATCCACGTAATTATACAAATAAACGACATGATGACTCGGCTCATTCCCATGTGCATACTGCCCGATAAATCCACTGACGTCCGAGACAAAGCCTGTATTCTCGGCTATCGTATCCAACATAAACAACGAGTCCAATTTCATAGCAAAAGATTCCTTTCCACCCATTAAATCAATTAAACCTGCCACATCGTGTTGCACATGCCAAGTATATTGCCATGCGTTCCCTTCGGTATAATCCCCACCGCAGCTGGCTGCATGAGACAACAAAAACGGATTAAACGGAGAACGCCATTTCCCTTTCGAGTCCTTTCCTCTCATCAACTTCGTACCGGGATCAAACAACGATTTATATGCACTAGCTCGTTTCATAAAAAACTCATAATCCTTATCCTTACCCATTGCTTTTGCCATTTGCGCAGCACAATAATCATCGTAGGCGGACTCTAATGTCCGGGATACCGATTCTACCGTAGTTATATCAAATGGATAATAACCATATTTATCATAAGTTTCCCAATCCGATTTTTTATGACTCACCGTCAACGAAGCCTTAATCGCATTATAGGCATCTTCTGGACTAAATCCTTTAAACCCTTTTAAATAGGCATCGACAACGACAGGGACCGCATGATTGGCTATCATGCAGTATGTCTCTTTATCCCATAACGTCCAAACCGGCAAATGCCCTTGTACCTTCTGATAATCCAACAAACTATTTATCATTCCGGGTACTCGTTTGGGGATCAAAATCGTATAAAGAGGGTGTGCAGCCCGATAGGTATCCCACAAAGAAAACGTCGAATAATATGTGCCTGATTTAGAGACGAACACACTGTCGTTAACACCTCTATACTTTCCATCTATATCGGCAATATCGTTAGGCTGAATATACAGATGATATAACGATGTATAAAAATTTGTTTTTTGCTCTTTCGTTCCTGACACAGAAACTTTCGACAACAATTCCCTCCATAAATCCTGACTCTCTTTTTTAACTGCTTCGAAATCCCAATCGGGACTCTCAGTTAACAAAGCACTTTGAGCCCCCTCGATACCAACTGTTGAAAGAGCGACTTTTATCTGTACCGATTCTCCCGGTTCTAAATCAAACTCTAAAATCATTCGTTTGGCTTTCTCCCCTTCACGAGCTGGCAATACCTCCTTCACAGTATAGGGCTTATCGAACTTTACCACATAAAAGAAATGGCGTCGTACCCAATTTTTAACTTCTTGATGTCCGGTTATAGTCCAATTATCAGGCATATTCATGTCGGCATACAAAACATGTGTTTTCAAATGATCCTGATTGTACACGACTCCACTTTGCATATCCAACAACATTCGTGCAGGTGCATCAGAATTATAAGTACATACATAATAAGCGGTACGCTGTGTCGCTGTCACCTCGACATCTATATCCGAATCGGTCAATTTCACCTTATAATATGCGGGTGATGCCGTTTGAGTCGCTTTATCATATGCACTTTTATATATGCCATTTTTCACATCTCCGCTAAAAGGGAATATCAATACATCTCCCAAATCGGGACAACCGGTTCCATTCAAATGATTTTGGGCAAATCCCATGATAGAATCGTCTGCAATATTAAATCCCGAACAGTATTTCCACTCATCGTTCCCTGTTTCTGGACTTGCCTGTATAAACCCAAACGGCACACATGCTCCGGGAAAAGTATGTCCATTATCGGCATTTCCTATAAACGGATTAACAAAGGAAAGCACGTCTTCATTTCCATCAGATGAAGAAATATTATTACATGCAGTAACCAACAAAACTCCTGATAATATCCACAATAAATTTCTCATAATATAAGATATCTAAAAAATTAGCAATTCAACCCGACAAGATTAAGACTTTATCACTTTCTGCTTTTTTATACAGTTGCCCGACTCATCGAGAACACTCAGTATATAAGCACCCGCAGGCAAGTTATCCATATCGACAGTGTAAACTTTGTCATATACTCTGCCCGTATAGACACAATTGCCCATCATATCGAACAAGGAAACTTTTCCTATTTCCGTATCGGAATAAATCGTTAAATTCCTAATTACAGGATTCGGGAATGCACGAATCTGGAAATCATCGTTTTTCATATCCTCCACAGAAGATTCTGGATGTTCCCCTATTTCAATAATATAAGGATGATTAGAGATATCCAACTCTATTGAATTCACATTGTTCAATACCATTTCGGGAGCAGTCCCCTTAGTCGGATTATAAACCCATACCTCGTCATAAGTTTGATCAAAACCGACAGTTATCCGATCGCTACCACCTTCATACTTCTCTCCCCAGATGACCAATTCAAAGGTCCCGTTATTCTTTTGGAGCAATAAATCATGAACAGTTATCGTGCGGCCTGTAATAGAATAAGTTAATTCACCCAGTTCGTCAATATCTTTATCATCTTTTAGAATAGTCGTTAGATTATGAAGATAATGAGCCGATTGTCTCGGATTATAAAACTTATCGTAAAAACCGAAACTTTGGTTTCCCGATTCATCTCGTCGGTCGGTCAGCAAATACATGGCCGTGTAATCAAATCCCTGAGCGAATTGCGCAAGATAAAGCGACATATATAATAATCCCTGCATCTCTTCCGTCACAGCATCGCTTATCGTAGACCCAGTTTCAGTTGTGACACGGGGTAACGCCTCTAACTCCTCATCGGTCAAATACCCTTTGTATTTATTTAACCACGTCACACCGAAATGCCGATACAGCACATCGCAACCCGGTGGCACATTCGTACTCGGCTCAGCAGCTCTCCACGTCTGATTATTTTGTGGAAACTTGAAACTCGGATGATTAAAATAGTTGTGTAAATTAGCGACATCGGCAAAAGTTACTCCTCTGAATTCCTCGGGAACCGCCATATCGTCCTCTGGAACTTTGAGATACTGTAACCCGACATTTTCCCCCGAAGCTCCACCATACGTAAGGCTCCAAACCGGATAATTATACCCGTCTTTCCCCAACACGGGATCGGCTTTCACATCTTCATACAACTTCTTCTGCATACGAGCCACCGGCTTCCAATTATTTTTTCCTTCTTTATTCCCTCCGCCGACTTCTCCTTCAAAAATTACATACCAATTTCTATTATTAGGCTCGTTGTTCCCTTCGATCGCAATAATTGCGTCCGGAGAGGTCGCATCGATAATTCGCTTGACATTATTTATTAAATTGGGAATATTCCGTTCCTGTCCCCCGGCTCCCAGCCCCGCACTGAACCGAATACCGGCATTATCATACAATTGTTTATACGAAGCTATCGACGTACCGGCTCCCGGTAACGAAGTCTCCGGCAGATTAGTAAGCGAGCTCACACTGCCCCCCACACTCGTACGAATCCACCGAGCACCCAAATATCGCATAATCTCCTCGGTGGTATTCACATTTTCACCTCTACTGTTTATCGATGTATTCATGCCAATGGAATTGAGAAACCGATTGGCCGGCACAGCTTTGAACGTTCCACTTATATCTTCAACCACCTCGTAAGGACACGGTGACAAACTATTAAAATCAATCAGGCTGGTCGACCGCCCCAACTGTACCGTGGCTTCTTCGTTCAATATACCAGCCATTTCATAATATTTGATTTTACAAAATCCGATAACATTGTCATCAGAGGGCTCTTCTGGTATCGCACCGTTATCTAAAATAGAAACATTACCACCTAAATGTTTTAAAGAACCAAAACCGTTCAATCGCTGCAAAGACCGATTATTCGTCAGCACCAAATCTCCTCCGATATAAGTCAAAGGCATGTTCTCTGTATTATCCCCATTGGTGAAATAATAAAGACGAGTACACCCATCAATCACAAAATCACCTTCTACTTTTTCCAAATAAGGGAATATCTTTTGTGGTTTATTCATTGCAGTGGTTATATTGGTCAACTTCAAATCGCCCTGTACCTCACGTATCTTCGAAAAAGATTTATCAAGATGTGCCGTAGCCGCACCCGTCATGACTTGGGGACAATTTTCTATAATAAAATCGCCATGAATAACCGAGAACTTATCTTCGTCGGCAAATGCATCCATATTGCTCAATACAGGACAATCCCTAAACACAAAACCGGCTTCACTACAATCGATCACATCTATCAACCCTGTTGTAGTAGTCAACTGAGAAAGACCTTCCATCGTCAACGTTCCCGTAATTTTCTTTACTCTATCGGTCAATTTCAAAATCTCTGACTCTGGAATCATCTCGCTTCCCTCCGGTTCAATCAAAGTCAAATTCTCAACAGTCTCTTCCACCGAACCGGCCGTAAACTCCTTTAACTCCGAAAGCCCATTCAACGTGTAACTGTTTTGGGCGGCAACAAATCCGCACATTACATACGGAATAACCAACACCCTAAAAATACTACTACATATCTTTTTCATCGTATAAAAATTAAATTATCTGTTTAATTACTTTTCACAGAAACCGTATTGGTTACCGTAACCGTCTCGCCTGTAATCCCCCTTACCGTCAATGTTACATTATAATCGCCAACAGCTCCATATTGATGTTTCGGATTAATTTCATGCGAAATCGCCGACCCATCTCCAAAATCCCAAGAGAAAGGCTCCTCACCCGAAAAGAAATCCCAATAAAGAGAAGAATTGGTAAATACGAACGTATCGAATGAGCTACCGTCGAGTTGTGTAGTAAATGTAGCTACTGGTATCGTTATTTTCGTATCAATCAATATAATGCCTGTATTTAGCTGTTTATTCACACGATTATTCTCATCAGAAATCACAATACCCATAGCATACTTTTTAGGAGCATCTTTTCTCAAAAAATCCAATGCCACGGAGACATCAAAAGTCATTTCGTTTTTCCCATCGGGTATTTGGATATTTTGTGGTATTTGAAGGACATATTCAGAAGGCAAAACTTCCACATCGGTCAAAACACCATTATCTATCAAGGTTTGAACCGTATCCGCATTCAACATTACCGAAACATTTACAGAGCCTTTAATAGTTTTTCCCGTACCCGAACGATAAATACCCAACGGAATGACAAAGGCATTATCGGCGTTCCTCACTGTGTATTTCATCGGTTGTCCCGGCGTAGGAGAAACCCACGCCGTCGATGCTCCTTCTTCAATCGTATAGATACCGTCAGGTGAAATACTCCCATTAACAGCTATCGGTAAATAAACCAAAGATTCGGGATAAGGAATATCTACAATTTCATCGTATTGACATGATGTACCCGCAAACAAAAAGCAAATTGCAGTCACAAGTAAAAGACGATTTTTTATCATTGATTTCATCTTATTTCGTGTTTATTAGTTATTATCTCTTTACCAAAGTGGATTCTGTACCCAACCGGTCGTATTAAGATCGGCCTGAGGAATCGGATATAAATACATTTTCGGCTCGAATGTTCTTTTTTCCACCTCAATGGGTTTATATTCGAACTCTTCATCTGAAATTTTCGTTATTTCCACGCCCCGAAGCGGTGCGCCCAATGTCTCTGGTGCAATCATCCAACGACGCACATCCCAAAAACGATGATCCTCGAAAGCCAATTCCACCCGACGTTCGTTCCGAATTTTTTCTCTCAACTCCTCTTTCGATATAGCCGTAGGTACAGCCGGCATTTCAACACCGACTCGATTCCTCACTTGATTCAAAGCCCTGACGGCATTTAACCGATAACCAACATTACCCGTAGGCCCATAAGCCTCATTCATGGCTTCTGCATAACTCAATAAGATTTCGGCGTATCTCATTATTACCCAATGATGCACACTAGTACGGTTCTGCAACAAATCTAAATTAGGATCTATAAATTTATAAATATAATAGCCGGTACGCGTGGCATGAATAACACCCTTTCCATCTCGACCACCGGTCCATGCTTCGATCGTACGATCCTTGAACTCCACGTTATTCGTCAAAATCGACATCGCTAACCGAGGGTCTCTATTGGCATAAGGATTGGACTTATGCTCTGGATTATTCCAATCAAACGGAGTACCGTCAATCATCTCATAAGCATCCACCAAATTCTGTGAAGGCGTATTCCCGCTCTGTCCCAAATTATATCCAACCGGATAATTATTCTTTTCAAAAGTATTGGTCGAACCATATCGTCTGTTGAATATTATCTCACCATTCTGATAATCCCGTATTAAACGATACTCGTCCATCGGATATTTATTTCCCAAAGTCGTAATAAAATCGTTACAAGCCGCAGCGGCCTCCTCCCAACGTTCTTGCTGGCTCTTCCCGTCTTGCATGGAAATATATTCTTTATGAGTATAACCGGGAGCCCACTCCTCTGGCTTATTAAAC
>ERZ779643.1564-NODE-1564-length-15067-cov-12.221356_pt1 | contig 15067 bp, 12 predicted proteins | sample MGYA00511564_ERZ779643 | MGnify/ENA primary metagenome ERZ779643 (study PRJEB29588, sample SAMEA2147114) | human gut metagenome | biome: human gut; feature: human-associated habitat; material: faeces | place: Denmark | collected 2008/2010 ... | reverse complement strand
GGGTATTGGCAGTAGCCATACCGAGATCGTTGTGACAGTGGGTAGAGATGCATGCATTCTCGATGCCGTCAACGTGATCCATCAGATACTTGATCTTGGCACCATACTCATCCGGCAAGCAATAGCCGGTGGTGTCAGGAATGTTAACTACGGTAGCACCTGCCTTGATGACAGCCTCTACCACGCGAGCCAGATACTCATTGTCGGTACGACCAGCGTCCTCAGCGTAGAACTCCACATCCTCAACATACTTCTTGGCATACTTGACAGCAGCCACGGCACGCTCGATGATCTCCTCGCGGTTGGAATTGAACTTATATTTGATATGGCTATCGCTGGTACCGATACCCGTATGAATTCTCTTATGCTTAGCATACTGCAATGCCTCGGCAGCACAGTCAATATCCTTTTCCACCGCACGGGTCAGCGCACAGATGGTAGGCCATGTTACAGCCTTGGAAATCTCTACTACGGAATTGAAGTCACCCGGGCTTGAAATTGGAAATCCAGCCTCAATGACATCAACGCCCAACTGCTCCAGCGCCTTAGCTACCTGAATCTTCTCTACGGTATTCAACTGGCATCCTGGAACCTGTTCGCCATCACGAAGGGTTGTGTCGAAAATAAATAATCTGTCACTCATATCTCTTAAATATTTTTATTTCTCTTATTAATTAAAGCTTTTGCCCTTATAGGGGCAACATTGCGCCCTTACTTTTGGCAAGGGCGTAAAGAGCTGGGAATTAAAAAAGCCTTTCTCACTCCCATATACGGAAGTGTAGAAAGGCTCAATATATCCAAACCGCTGAACTATACGCACACCTTATCACTTCCGCCTACATGCTGCAGTCGAAGTCGAATAATAATAATGCTTGTAATATTCAACGCTAATGCTCTCATATTTTTCTATTTTTATACGTTATATATTTATCGCTGGCAAAGGTAATCATTTTCTCTGATATACGCAAACAATTTATAACTTTTTTAATAGAAAATCTTTCAAATTGCCATTTTTCGCCTATTTTTTACCCAAAATCTAGAGAAATGAGCAATTTCTATACCAGATTATTCAGAAAAAGAACGTTCTGGTACGAAATTATTCTCTTTTCTACTAGAAAGGTAACGGACCGTCAGGTCCTGTCATCGGCGGAGGTGGAATGACACCGCTGGCAATCATCCCATCAGCAGCCCCACCGTTCATCTTGGAACCCATGATTTCACCACCCTCCTGTACTGGAGTATAGGAATCGGTAGGATCCTGAAAGCGGGTGAACTCGCCACGGAAGTTCAGGAGTACATCTCCGGTGGCACCCTTACGGTGCTTGGCGATGATGATCTGCGCCATACCATGAAGATCGTTTCCCTTTTCATCCTGATAGATGTGATAGTATTCCGGACGATGAACGAAGAGTACCATATCGGCATCCTGCTCAATGGCTCCGGATTCACGGAGGTCGCTCAACTGTGGTCGCTTTCCTTCGAGACCCTCGCGGTTTTCTACGTTACGCGAGAGCTGAGAGAGGGCGAGTACCGGGATATTCAACTCCTTGGCAAGACCCTTGAGGGAGCGTGAGATGGTGGAAACCTCTTCCTGACGGCTACCGAACTTCATTCCGTTGGCATTCATCAGCTGGAGATAGTCGATCATCAACAGCTTCACTCCCTTCTCTCTCACCAGTCGGCGCGCCTTGGTTCTCAACTCAAAGACAGAGAGGCCCGGAGTATCATCTATATAAATAGGTGCACCCGTGAGAGAACGGATCTTCTTGTCCAGTCGCTCCCACTCGCTTGGATCCAACTGACCGTTCAGGATCTTCTTACCCGAAATCTCGCAGACATTCGAGATAAGACGGTTGACCAGCTGAACGTTGTTCATTTCAAGCGAGAAGAATCCGATAGGCACCCCGTGATCTACCGCTACATTCTTGACGATACTCAGCGCAAAGGAAGTCTTACCCATGGCAGGACGTCCGGCGATGATCACCAGGTCGGAAGGCTGCCATCCTGAAGTCATATCATCCATCTGCTGGTAACCGGTAGGAATACCCGTGAGTCCGCCCTTGTTCTGGGCAGCACGCTGCAGGATATCCACGGCATCCTTGATCACCGGATCAATCTGGGTGTAATCCTGCTTCATATTACCCTGAGAGAGCTGGAAAAGCTCACCCTCGGCATGCTGCATGAGTTCGTCCACATCCACACCCTCATCATACGCCTGGGTCTCAATGTCGCCGGCATAATGGATGAGCTGTCGCTGCAGATATTTCTGCGCCAGGATTCGGGCATGGTACTCGATGTGGGCAGCCGAAGCCACCTGCGAGGAAATCTCCATCAGGTAACCGGCTCCACCCACCTTCTCGATGGCGCCCATCTTGGTAAGTTCATCCGTAACGGTCATGATATCCACGGGGCGCTCCTCCATATTCATGGTCTGAATCGCCTCGTAGATTTTCTGATGTCTCGGATCATAGAAGGTTTCGGGTTTCAGCATCTCGGATACCACCGAAAAAGCATCGGTATCAATCATCAATGCACCCAGAACCACCTTCTCCAACTCCACCGCCTGCGGTTGCAGGTGGGCGTAGTTGGTATCTATCTGTGTCTTGTTATTGTTATTTCTATTCTGATTTATCGGCATACTTCTTAAATTCTTCTTCCGTTTGATGGTGCTCAGCCACTACCTGATTATAGATAATCATGATATCCGTGAAGGAACATCCATAGTTCTTCAACCATTTATAGTCTTCCTTAAGGGCTTCAAAGAATACATCTTCATCCTTTTCTACATAATAGGCATAAGCCCTGTAGAAAGGTTCTATAGCCTTTTTCGGCTGATGTTCAATCAATGCCAGGAGACCGAGCGAATAGTTGTTGAACGCTTCGGCAGCCTTGTCATTCTTCATCATCTTGAAGAAGAGGTTCATCGCCTGCATCATCATATTCTCCGTATCCTTACCTGATTTTTTCATCTTCTCGAAACGACCGAAAATGTCGTTCATTTCGGCGAAATATTCATCCAGACGCTGATGAGCCTTCTGGAAGTTCTCTTCCGCATGTTCGCCACCTATCTTGATAAGCAGCTGTGTGAGCAAGGCTCCCGCCATCTGATTATCCGGATGGGTATAATCCAGCTCGTAAGCCAGCGGCATCGCCTCTTCAAATCTGTTGTTCATGACGATGAACTTCAGTTTATCCAGTTTCAACTCGAAGAGTTCCTCTTCAGAGAAAGAATCCTTGAACTCCATCAGCTTGTCGAAATTCTCCAGATACTCATCCACCTGGAAGAGACTACGATAGCAGATGCCCAGCTGCAGATATACCTGCTTCATGCCAGGCTTTATCTTCAGCATCTCCTTGAAGTGATCGACAGCCATGCGGAGACTATACTCCTCATCCTTCTTCATACATACCCATCCCTTCATGAAGTGCATCTCCAACGTGTCGCATGGTACACCTTCCAGCATCACGTCAACCATGTCTGGGAACTCGCGGCGGAAGGAATAGCGGGCTATAGCCATACGGTACTTGTCGAAGAATTTATCCTGGAAAAGAGGACCCGCCAAGACGGCATAGGCTGGTTTGTCATCATCCAGCTCGTCAAGGATAGTGAAGATTTCATCCTTCTCTGTATAGAACTTGGAGAAGCGCATGAGATTGCGTATGTAGTTGATACGGATACGCTTTGCACGATGCTCTTCAGGCTCTTTAAAAAATTCAGTAACAATCTCTTCCTCATCTGCAGGCTCGCTGCCATCTCCCTCATCCTCAGGGTCATCGTAACAGTCAACAATATTCTCCGGTATCTCATTAGGGTGAGAGATGATCAGGTTTGCCAGGGAATAGGCATCGGCAGGACAAGATCTTGCAGTAGAACAGAAAGCCTTGCAGAACTTTCTCTTCTCATCTACGAATCCGAGAGCCTCGGTTACATGAGGATTCTTCAGATAGAAAGGCATGAACCAATTATACAGATGACTATAGAAATCTGTCTTGTCGCGTAACGTCTTAAACTGCGGCAAGAGGATATCAATGCCCTTATCCATCATTTCATCCATAGAGAGCGGACTATCCACACCCACGTTGAGATTATGGGTTCCATCCTCGTCGGTATTGATATCGACAGAACGGATAGGACTCTCCTCTTCCGAAGTTTCCTCGTCTTCATCGATTTCGAAGAGATTTCTCATATCTTCATCAGCGTCCAGCAAATCAGCTACCTTATTCTTCAGTTCGCCGAGGAAACGTTTTGACAGCGATGACATGATATCATTGGTATAGTCAATAGACTTCTGCTCGCTGAATACAGTCACGGCAAGCATCTTCTGGGCTTTTATGATTTCGGCAAGCAAGTCTGGATCATTCTTGCAATCCTCAGTCAACTGCTCTGCAAAGCTACGGAAGTCAGGCTGCTGTTCGTAGCTGTTGGATTTCATGGAAACCAGCAGCCATCCCAGGAGGGCACGCACCTTCACCTCATCATCATCTGCCTGGCGATAGATATCGAAGAGCAAAGTGAATTTTCCCATATCGAAGACGGTAGCAGCGGAGAGTGTGATGGCACTCACCAGCAGCTGAGAGGTCAAGGAATCAACTGTAGGCGAAAGGATGGTATCTTTGACAACAGCACGTTCCTCATCATTCCAATATCCAGAAGAGACAAATCTGCCGAAGATCTTTTCGCGATACTCTTCCCACTCCTGATACAGACGGGCTGAAGCCTGGTCCTGCTCCTCCTTCGAGAGGTCGTGGTTCAGGAAAAGCATCGCCTCACGGGAAACGAATTTTTCGAGGGTTGGCTTCACCTCTTTAATATCTATCGCCTCGCCCTGCGTTTTCAAATCCTTGAAAATACCCTGTTCTGAACGGATATCCATCTCGACATCTACCAGGAACTGGTCGAGTTCAGAAATAGCTTCGGAGACTAATTTCGCTCTAGCCTCAGGTGTCGTTTCCGGGATTTTAAACTCCTTTATAGCTTTGGCATCCAGCTTGAGAAAGCCAAGCATTTCAGTAGACATCTTCTTGCGTTGGAAGAGACTCAAACTGGCGATAACGGTTGACAGCAAACCTTGCACCAGACGGTGTATATACGGCAGATGGTTCGGACTGTTTTTTATGATAGCAAAAAGCATTGGATTGCATTCGGCGAAACGCTGCTGATGAATCATTTGACGGATTTCAACAACATCCTCCAATAACTCTTTCTGGGCCAGAACTTCTTCTGGGTTATTAGACTCTTCTGACAAATTTACTTCTTCTGACATAATTGTAGTTGTTTAATTGTTAATATCTGCCACCTTGAGATCTCGCTGGCGAGGCTCCATAGCGTGACTGTACTTTAATTTTGGCAGATTGCTAACGGTTTGGGCATCAATACCATAATACTTGGTCAGTAAAGCGGCATAGTGTTGTACGCCATTCTTATTGATGCTATCTACAGCGATGTCGTAAGCTTTCACGAATCTGTCGATTTGATTTTTTCTTCGGGGTTCCGTCTTCAGTTTGCTGCGGAAGGCGATGACTCCCAACTGGAGGTTCTTGTCTCTACTATCCGCCAGTGCCACATGCTTAGCCATTCTTGCCTGTGTGGCGTATGGCTCCGGCATCCAGGCGGCATCCATCTCATTGTTGAGGAGCATGCGCAGGCGGATGTTCAGGTCGTTGATCTGCACGCGATATACGTCATACCTGGTCTTCACGCTGTCGATGACAAGCGTAGAGAGATAATCGGTGGCAGAATGACGGGTCATGGCTATCATCTTGTCTGACAGCTGCTTCAGCTCCGAGATACGCGCCTTGCGGTTGGTGATAAGCTGCCAGTACAGATTGGTAGAGACAGGATAGAAGAGCTGTGTACCCTGCTTCTGCAGGCGGGCAGCTCTCACCAGGTCGGTCACCGTACCCTCTACCCTTTTTCGGGCGATGGCTGTATCGCAGTCCATCTGCGCATTGTAGCGATAGAGATGTACCGTTACTCCCTGCTTCAGGAAGATGCTGTCCTCGTAAGCCAGATATACCGGAAGGCAATCGAGCGTAGGCATCACACCCACCTTGAGCGAAGCCCGGTCGATGCTGTCGAGTCGGGCCTTCTCCTGTTTGCTCAGTCGCAGTCGCTTCTGCTCGGAATCGCCGCAACTGGCCATTCCCAGCAGAAGTGCTGAAACTAGACATATCATGATTGAAAATTTCTTCATTGTATTTTTACTCTACATTCTTCATCGTATATACTCTGACATAGAGATTTTACTCTTTTTACGCTATCAGAGCTTACTCCACATAAAGCACGAGTCCCTTCAGGTATTCGCCTTCAGGATGATAGATGTTGATAGGATGATCGGCTGGCTGATGCAACTGGTGCAGGATGCGAACCTTTCTTCCTGCCTGGGCTGCTGCAGTAAACACTGCGTTGCGGAAATTATCCTTGGTTACCACCTGAGAGCAGCTGAAGGTGAAGAGGATTCCACCCTTCTTGATTCTCTGCAAACCCTTCACGTTCAGACGGGTATATCCCTTCAGCGCATTGCGCAGCGCTGCACGGTGCTTGGCAAAGGCAGGAGGATCGAGGATGATGAGATCATACTGCTGGTCGTGCTCATCCAGATACTTGAAGGCATCCTCGCAGAATGCCTCGTGGCGTGGGTCGACAGGGAAGTTGAGAGCGATGTTCTCATTGGTCAGCTCGATCGCCTTGGCGCTGCTATCCACGGAGTGAACCGCCTTGGCATTTCCGCGCATGGCATAGACAGAGAATCCGCCGGTATAGCAGAACATGTTGAGCACGCTCTTGCCCTTGGCGTAATGCTCGAGCAGGGAGCGGTTCTCACGCTGATCTACGAAGAAACCGGTCTTCTGACCGCGCAGCCAGTCGATATGGAACTTCAATCCGTTCTCCACAGCTACGTCATCGGCATCGCCACCCAGGATAAAGCCATTCTCCTGGCGCAGGTCTGCCTTGTATGGCAGGGTGGTCTCGCTCTTGTAGTAGATGTTCTGCAGCTCGTCGCCCATCACCTGTTTCAGCGCCTTGGCAATCTCCATACGGCATACGTGCATACCCACACTGTGAGCCTGCATCACGGCAGTAGGACCATAGCAGTCGATAACGAGACCCGGCAGGTTATCTCCCTCGCCATGCACCAGTCGATAGGTGTTGTTGTCTGGATTTCCGGCGATACCTACCGCCAGTCGCATCCTGTAAGCCGACTCCAGTCGGGCGCACCAGAACTCGTTGTCGATATCCACATCGCTGAAGGAGAGCACTCTCACGGCGATGGAACCGATCTGATAGTGACCGATGGCGATGAAGTCGCCGGCAGAAGTGAACACCCTTACGGTTTCACCTTCCTCTATATCATTGTCCATGCGCTGGATAGCGCCGGAGAATATCCATGGATGGAATCTCTTGAGAGATTCTTCTTTTCCTTTCTTTAAATATACGTTCTTATACATTATTATATTATATAGTCTTATTCATTATTGAACCTAGAACTCTACCAGCTCGTAATTGTCAGCTTTGGCAAGCCGGTTGAACTCCTCGTAGATATGAATGCAGCACCATGCATCCGTGGCGGCATATCTGCACTGAGCCTCTCTGAGCTCCTGGGCTTCCCAGTTGCTGAGTCGCTGCGCCTTGCTGATTTTCTGATGGAAGAGGTTGGCGTAGATTTTCTGCAAGCTCATATCCTTGATGCCGAATTTCTTAGCCACATCCTGCAACTCGATGAAATATCCCGGCTTGAAATCGCATCTGCGATGCAGCTGGAGGAGGTCATCATGCCAAGACAATCCCACTTTAGGCACCCTCTTATCCTCCAGGAATCGGATGATGGCTGGTGTCATACCCGTGAGATGCAGGCGGAAGAGATAGCAGGTATCGCGGGTACTCACCTGCAGCAGTGATACCTGGAAGTGCATACCCTTGGAGAAACTTGGTCGTGTCTCCGTATCCACACCCAGAATATCCTGTCCCAGGAGATATTCTACAGCGGCATCTGTATCTTCAGCCTTATCTATCACTATCATATTGCCAGGAAAGAGAATTCGAGGCAAGCTATTGATAGTTTTCTTTTCGAAACTAGTGAAAATTATCTTCATTACTGCTATTTATTCATTACAAGTTGCAAAATTAGCAAAAAATCCCGAAAAAAAGGAGCGTTTCTCAATCTTTTTTGCTAATTTTGCAGTTAAATATTAAAAAGGAATAGAAAAATGGCAAAGAAAAAAACATCAGGCAAAACTAAATCATTTAGCGAAGCCATTGGTTTACAATATATTTTCAACAATACGATCACCGATTTCTTCCTCGGACTCGCCTTGCTCGTGGTTGCTGTCGTCATGATGCTGGCGATGATATCCTTCCTCAGTACGGGCGCTGCCGACCAGAGCCTGCTGGAGAACCTGCAGCCCGGAGAGTGGACCAACACCCAGCAGCTGTTCCAGAACTACGGCGGATCCTTGGGAGCCATCCTCTCCTATTGGCTGATGGCGGTGAACTTCGGTTTCCCTGCCTTCCTGATACCGTGCTTCGTGGTAATGGTGGGTTTTCAGCTGATGAATGTCTATCGCGTGAATCTCTGGAAGTGGTTCTTCTGCATGATGGTGGTGATGATCTGGTCATCCGTCACCTTCGCCAAGTTCCTCACTCCTATCTTCGGCAGTCTCACCTTCAATCCGGGCGGAAAGCACGGAATGTATGTGGTCCAGGCCCTGGAGAATGTCATCGGTCCTCCGGGACTCACCTCCATCCTCCTCTTCGTGGCGATCGCATTCCTCACCTATATCACCACCGAGACCATCACCATCGTGAGAAAGGCGCTCAACCCTATAGGCTATATATCTAATAAGGTGAAATTCGAGATTACCAACCACAGGGAGGAGCAGAAGGAGAATAATGCCATCGACGAAGCTTACCGGAATGCTGCCCAGGGTACGGTGGAAGATGAAGAGGATGAGACGGACGAGAACTCCGAGACTTCTCAGGCTCAGGAGACATCCCAAAACCAGATGGCTGACCAGAACGAGGAAAGTTCTCTGCAGCAGGGAATGGACAAGGAGCAGAAGGACGAGGATGAGAAGACTGCCTCGCCTATCGACCTCGATGCAGCCGCTGACAGCCAGCAGGCTGATGCCGACAAGAACGTGGCTGCTCCGAGCCTGATTCAGCAGCAGCGTGAGCTCAGAGCACAGCGCGCAGAAAGAGAGCGCCAGGAGATGGCTGCAGCCGCTGCCGCTTCGGCTCATATCGGAATGGATATCTCTGTGGCTACCGGAGAGGAGAAGGCTACCAGCAACACCGTAAGCAATGCCGAGATGCTCAATACGCCTATCAATCCGAAGGAGCCGTTCACAAGATACAAGTACCCTACCCTCAACCTGCTGAAGAAATACGACGACCAGGAGGTGTCTATCGACGAAGAGGAGCAGAAGGCCAACAAGAACCGAATCATCGAGGTGCTGGGCAACTTCGGCGTACAGATCAAGACCATCCGTGCCACCGTGGGCCCTACCATCACTCTCTACGAGATTCAGCCTGCCGAGGGTGTGCGCATCTCCAAGATCAAGAACCTGGAGGATGATATCGCCCTGAGCCTCGCTGCCCTGGGTATCCGTATCATCGCTCCTATCCCTGGCAAGGGAACCATCGGTATCGAGGTGCCTAATGCCAAGGCGAACATCGTGAGCATGGAGAGCATCCTGAACTCCAAGAAGTTCCAGGAAACCAAGATGGAGCTGCCTATCGCACTAGGCAAGACCATCACCAACGAGGTGTTCATGGTGGATCTGGCGAAGATTCCTCACCTGCTCGTTGCCGGTGCTACCGGTCAGGGTAAGTCTGTCGGTCTGAACGCCATCATCACTTCCCTGCTCTACAAGAAGCATCCTAACGAGCTGAAGCTGGTGCTCATCGACCCTAAGAAGGTGGAGTTCAGCGTATATTCACGCATCACCAACAAGTTTATGGCTGCCGTTCCGGACGAGGAGGAGCCTATCATCACCGATGTAACCAAGGTGGTGAGAACGCTCAACAGTCTCTGCGTGCTGATGGACAGCCGCTACGACCTGCTGAAGAAGGCGGGAGCCAGAAACATCAAGGAGTATAATCAGAAATACGTGAACCACAGACTGAAACTGACTGATGGTCACGAATTCATGCCATACATCGTAGTGATTATCGATGAGTTTGGAGATCTGATCATGACAGCCGGCAAGGAGGTAGAGCTTCCTATCGCCCGCATCGCCCAGCTGGCCCGTGCCGTGGGTATCCACATGATCATCGCTACCCAGCGTCCTACCACCAGCATCATCACCGGTAACATCAAGGCGAACTTCCCTGGACGTATCGCCTTCAAGGTAACTTCAGCCATCGACTCCAAGACCATCCTCGACAGAACGGGAGCCAACCAGCTCATCGGTCGTGGTGATATGCTCTATCTCAACGGCAACGAACCGGTGCGTGTACAGTGTGCCTTCGTAGATACACCAGAGATTGAGCGCATCAACGAATACATTTGCAATCAGCCTGGTCCTATCGAACCGATGGAGTTGCCTGAGCCAGCCAGCGAGGATGGCGGTGCAGGAGGTTCAGGCAGCGTAGATGCCCGCAACCTGGATCCATATTTCGAAGAGGCAGCCCACGCCATCGTTCTCTCACAGCAGGGCAGCACCAGTATGATCCAGCGCCGTTTCAGCATCGGCTACAACCGAGCCGGCAGACTGATGGACCAGCTTGAGGCTGCAGGCATCGTTGGAGCCGCTCAGGGCAGCAAGCCTAGAGAGGTACTCCTGCAGGATGAGAACCAGCTCAATACATTGCTGATGCAATTGAGAAACTCATAAGAGAAACGCCCTGAAAGGGCAAAAGCTCCTAGCCCAGGGCAACACCCTGGGTCTATGAGCGAAGAACCAATACGCCCTGAAAGGGCAAAAGCTTTAGGTTTAGTTATAATACAATAAACAGTAAGGATATGAAAAAGATTTTAGCTATCGCTTTCGCAGCGATGATGAGCCTGGGCACCATGGCGCAGACCGCCCAGCAAGTGCTCGACAAGACCGCTGCCGTTATCGGCAACAAGAAGGGCGCTACCGCCAACTTCAAACTGTCTAGTCCTAAGTACGGCTCGGCAAGCGGTACCATCACCATCAAGGGCAACAAGTTTAATGCGCGCACACCGGAAGCCATCGTATGGTATAACGGCAAGACGCAGTGGACTTATATGAAGAAGACCAACGAGGTGAACGTGAGCAACCCTACCCAGGCCAAGCAGATGTCGATGAATCCTTATACCTTCATCCACATCTACAAGACCGGATATAAGAGCAGCCTCAAGACCGTGGGCAGCAACTATCAGGTGCATCTCGTAGCCAACAACCAGAAGCGTACCGTGGCAGAGATGTATATCACCATCAACAAGAACACCCACGTGCCATCGCAGGTAAAGATGCGCCAGGGTTCTACCTGGAGCACCATCAACATCTCCGGCTTCAAGGCAAAAGGCGTTTCCAACAATTCCTTCGTCTTTAACAGCAAGGAATTCCCAGGAGCCGAAGTCATCGACCTGAGATAAACGCCCTGAACCAACGGTCACCGGCCGAAGGGAAAGGTAAAGGGCAAAAGCTCCTAGCCCAGGGCATCGCCCTGGGTTAAAAAATCCAATAAGAAACTACGCCCTGTAAGGGCAAAAGCTTTAAAAATATATTTAAAACCAAACTAAAATGAAAAATCTCAAACCTATCATCTCACAGTTCGACATCATCGGAACCGTAAACGAGATTAAGCCTCTCGGTAATGGACTCATCAATGACACCTACAAGGTGACAACCACAGAAGACGATGCACCAGACTATGTTCTCCAGCGCATCAACGACTCTATCTTCACCGATGTAGATCTCTTGCAGCACAACATCGAGGAAGTAACTACACACATCCGCCAGCAGCTCGAAAAGCAGGGCGCTGACGACATCGACCGCAAGGTACTCACCTTCGTCAAGGCGAGCAATGGCAAGACCTATGTAAAAGACGAAGACCAGCAGTACTGGCGCATTTCCGTCTTCATTCCTCGTGCCATCACCCAGGAGGCTGTCAACCCCGAAAGCTCTTACTACGCAGGAAAGACCTTCGGAGAGTTCGAGGCGCAGCTCACCGACATCACCGACCGCCTAGGCGAAACCATCCCTGATTTCCACAACATGGAACTGCGCCGCGACCAGCTCCGTCAGGCAGTGAAGGAAGACCGTGCCGGACGCGCAGAAGGCGTAAAGGATTTCATCGCCGACATCGAGAGTTATATGGATGAGATGTGTCTCTGCCAGCGCCTCTTCCGCGAGGGCAAGCTGCAGAAGCATGTCTGCCACTGCGATACCAAGGTCAACAACATGATGTTTGATGAAGAGGGTCGCGTATTGTGCGTCATCGACCTCGATACCGTGATGCCATCTCTCTTCGTGAGCGACTACGGCGATTTCCTCCGCACGGCAGCGAATACCATCGCCGAGGATTCTCCAGAGTTCGAGAAAATAGATTTCCGCATGGACATCTTCGAATCATTCACCCGCGGCTATGTGGAGTCAGCATCAGCCTTCCTTTCTCCATTGGAGATTTCCCTACTTCCTCATGCAGCAGAGCTTTTCCCATACATGCAGGCAGTCCGCTTCCTCTGGGATTACCTCAACGGCGACCACTACTGGAAGTGCAAGTATCCAGAACACAACCTCGTAAGAGCCAAGAACCAGTGGCATCTCTTCCTCAAGGCGAAGGAACACGAGGCAGAGATGAAGGCTTTCATCCAAAAATAAACAGTATTTTTAGTGAATAAACATTTAATTCTGTAAATTATCTAAAAATAATAGCTTTTATTTTGGATATTTTACAGAATTATTTGGTAAATAGAAATAAATATATTACCTTTGCACATGTAAATCAAACAAAAGTAAGAAAATGAAGAAAACAGAAGCTTACACAAGATTAGTTGAGCGAGGCATCCGCCCATCAGTACAGAGAATTGCCATCATGGATTTTCTGCTCAAGCATCCTATTCATCCAAACATTGAAGATGTTTACAATGCTTTGGAGAACAAGGTGCCTACACTGAGCCGCACCACAGTTTATAATTCGCTCCGATTGCTGAGTGAGCAGAATGCAGCTCAGATGATTACCATTGATGAGCATCACGTGTGCTATGATGGCAACATCGAGCCACATGTACACTTCTATTGCAAGAAGTGCGGTAAGATTACCGACCTCTTCGAGGAGCCAGCACCAGAAAAGCCAGAGAACCTGGTAATTAATGGCAATATCGTACAGGAGAAGCAACTCTACTACAAGGGCATCTGTTCAGCTTGCGCCAAGAAGATGGAGAAGAAGACGAATTAATAGTAATAAGATAATACAATACAAGAACATTTTTAATACATTAACATTATGAAGAAGAAATTTATTTGCACTGTTTGTGGTTACATCTATGAGGGTACAGAGGCACCAGAGAAGTGCCCTATTTGCAAGGCTCCAGCCAGCAAGTTCAAGGAGATGGAAGATACAGTAGACGATGATTTGACATTCGCTACTGTACACGTTCTCGGTCAGGCATATAAGGATGGCGTCAATGAGGAGGTCATCAAGGGTTTGAAGGATCACTTTGCAGGTGAGTGTGGCGAGGTAGGTATGTATCTTGCAATGGCTCGCCAGGCAGACCGCGAGGGTTATCCTGAGATTGCAGAGGCTTACAAGCGTTATGCTTTCGAGGAGGCAGATCATGCATCTCGCTTTGCAGAGTTGCTGGGTGAGGTTTTGGGTGATACCAAGAGCAATCTCGAGGCTCGCATCGCAGCTGAGAAGGGTGCTTGCGAGGACAAGTTCCGCATTGCCAAGCTTGCCAAGGAGCAGGGTTCTGATGCTATCCACGATACTGTTCATGAGATGGCTAAGGACGAGGCTCGCCACTGTGCAGGTTTCGCAGGTCTTTACAAGAGATACTTCAAGTAAGACTATTTTTAATATTTTTCGATACTAAGTCCTGGAGCCCGGTTCCGAATCATAGAGATTCAGAATCGGGCTCCTTCGTTTTCGGTTGGGGATTTGTGGTGGGGTTCATAAAATGAAGCCCACCAACTTTTTAGATACATTTTTTAGAAAGCCCTATTTTTTTCTATGATTTTCTTGGTAGTTTCAAGAAAAAATTGTAGTTTTGCATTGCTAAATATAAATATATTGATTATGGCAACAATAACATTAAGACCGGAAGTATATGACAAAGCTGCAATATTTGCAAGAAAAGACAAACTCAATATCGAAGATTGGGTAAACAAGGTCTTGCTAAAGATTATTGTAGAAGCACCTAAGGCTGAGGAAACCCAGAAGTCGAATTCCTCAAAGATGTTTAGTTGGGACGAATTAGCTGGTATATTTGCCTCAGACAAGAGTGACAAGGAACTTCGTGATGAGTATCTGGAAGAAAAATACGGAATATGAAAATCTTTTGTGATACTAATATCATTGCGGAATTTTTAGAAAAAAGACTGCAATTCGAAGCTGTCGCTAAAATAATAAAATTATCATCTGACAAACATACTCTGTTTTTGTCAGAAGGGGGATTCTATACCATAACATTTTTGGTAGACAAACAATTGAGAAGAATGAATATCTATAACCCCGAGCGTTTGGTAAACGAGCGGAAAATATTGCTTCGTATTCTTGATACATTTCAAATTGTTACAGCTGTATTGTTAACTATCAATATCAAGGATTTCGATGGAGTAAAAGATAAGCAACAAATAAAAATTATGACTCCTCAAACTTTTGTGGAGCAATATCAGAAAAGTTGGTGACCTTCATTTTATGAAGCCCACCAACTTTTTTTTAAAAATCAGACAATCGTGATCCATACAGTTTCTCCCTGCTGCTGCCATGATACCCAGGGTGCGAGGAACCTAAAAGGGTGTTCAGTATTCAGTATTCAGTTTTTTTCGCGATAGTTACCCTTTCTATGGTTATAAATTATAAGTAATTATTTTATATTATATATCATTAGTGTCCAATAAAAATTGGACACGTTAATTAATTAATCAAACAGTC
>ERZ779643.1560-NODE-1560-length-15083-cov-35.693173_pt1 | contig 15083 bp, 8 predicted proteins | sample MGYA00511564_ERZ779643 | MGnify/ENA primary metagenome ERZ779643 (study PRJEB29588, sample SAMEA2147114) | human gut metagenome | biome: human gut; feature: human-associated habitat; material: faeces | place: Denmark | collected 2008/2010 ... | reverse complement strand
TGCAACTGTTGCTGAGGAGCTCGCTAAGAAGGGCATCGAGGTTGATCGCAAGATCGTTACTATGAAGGATGCTAAGAAGGTTGGTGAGTACGAGGCTACTGTACACTATCACAAGGAGGTTGAGGTTAAGGTTCCTGTTATCGTTGTTGCTGAGAATGCTCCTGTAGCTGCTCCAGCTGAGGCTCCTGTAGAGGCTCCTGCTGCTGAGGTTGCTGAGGAAGAGGCTCCTGCAGCTGAGTAATCCTTAATCAATCAATTTGTCATTAGTACGATAATTTTCGCACTGTAAAGCAAATTAATATAAAGAATCCCTTTTGCCGGAAGGCATTAGGGATTTTTTTTGTTTTTCTCTCCCGATTCTCAGAAAAAAATTGTATCTTTGCACCCGAATTGGAAGTATTTATAGTAAAATAGTATATTAATAATAAACTTTTAAAATAAGGATAAAAATGAAAGCATTTGTTTTCCCTGGTCAGGGTTCTCAGTTCGTAGGTATGGGTAAGGACCTCTACGACAACAACGCATTGGCAAAAGAACTTTTCGATAAGGCCGACGAGATTCTCGGCTTCAAGATTACTGATATTATGTTTGCTGGTACTGATGAGCAGTTGAAGGAAACCAAGGTTACACAGCCTGCTGTGTTCCTCCACTCTGTTATCTCTGCTCTCTGCTTGGGTGAGGAGTTCCAACCTGCAATGGTTGCTGGTCACTCTCTCGGTGAGTTCTCTGCATTGGTAGCTGCTGGTGCAATGGCTTTCGAGGATGGTTTGAAGCTTGTTGCTGCACGTGCTAATGCTATGCAGAAGGCTTGCGAGGCTAATCCTGGTACTATGGCTGCTATCATCGGTTTGCCTGATGAGAAGGTTGAGGAAATCTGCGCTCAGGTAAGCACAGAGGGCAACGTAGTTGTTGCTGCTAACTATAACTGCCCTGGTCAGCTCGTTATTTCTGGTAATGTTGATGCTATCAATGCTGCTTGTGAGCAGTTGAAGGCTGCTGGTGCTAAGCGTGCTTTGCCTTTGAAGGTGGGCGGTGCTTTCCACTCTCCATTGATGCAGCCTGCTAAGGATGAGCTTCAGGCAGCAATCGAGAAGACTACTTTCTCTGCTCCTAAGTGCCCTGTTTATCAGAATGTAGACGGTAAGCCTCATACTGATCCTGCTGAGATTCAGCAGAACCTCATCGCTCAGCTCACAAGCTCAGTACGTTGGACTGCTTCTGTTCAGGCAATGATTGCTGATGGTGCTGATGATTTCACAGAGTGTGGTCCAGGCAAGGCTTTGCAGGGTATGATTGGCCGCATCGACAAGAATGTAGCTGCTCACGGCATTGCTTAATTGAGATTTAATTATAGTTAGCGCTTTATTTTCTCAGCAAAAGCGTTGTTGGGAAGATAAAGCGTTTCATTCTTTACGTATAGACCGCTAAATGAAGGAAAAAATTATTATTTACCAGGTTCTCCCTCGACTCTTTGGCAATCAGAATACCAATTGCAAGGAGAATGGTACAATAGAAGAAAACGGTTGCGGAAAGCTTAATAACTTTACTGATGAGGTTCTGGCCCGTATTCATGACATGGGCTTTACACATATTTGGTATACAGGTGTGATTCGTCATGCCACACAGACAAACTACTCATCTTATGGAATTCCTACCCAACATGCTGAGGTGGTAAAGGGCAAGGCAGGTTCGCCATACGCCATCACCGATTATTATGACATCGATCCGGATTTGGCGGAGAATGTCAGTCTGAGAATGAAGGAGTGGGAAATGCTTATTGAGCGCACGCATAAGGCTGGTATGAAAGTTGTGATGGACTTTGTGCCAAATCATGTGGCTCGTGAGTATCATTCCATTTGCAAACCGGCAGGTGTACGAGATTTGGGAGAAGATGATGATCCTAACATGCATTTTTCTACCAAGAATAATTTCTATTATGCTTGGGGCGATTTAGATTTGAACGATGTTCGCTACTCTAAGCCAGAGTTCAAGGCTTTTCATGCCAAGGACGCTAAGATATATGAACAATATAAGGAGAGTCCTGCTAAGGCAACGGGTAACGACCGCTTTGACAACCGTCCTGGCTGCAACGACTGGTATGAGACCGTGAAACTCAACTATGGTGTAGATTATTGTGATGCGGGAGGCAGAAGCTATCATTATGAGCCTGTGCCAAATACATGGGGCAAGATGACGGATATCCTGCTTTATTGGGCAAGCAAGGGTGTAGATGGTTTCCGCTGCGATATGGCAGAGATGGTGCCTACTGCATTCTGGTCTTATGCTACGCAGATATTGAAATCGAAGTATCCTCACATTGTTGTAATCGGTGAGGTATATGATCCTAACCAGTACCGCAACTATGTGAAGGCTGGTTTCGATTATCTTTATGATAAGGTGGGAATGTATGATTGCCTGCGTGGTGTGGTTCGGGGTGAGCGCCCTGCTGCCAGTATCACTCATGAATGGCAGGTGGTGGATGATATCCGCCAGCACATGCTCTATTTCCTGGAAAACCATGATGAGCAGCGCATCGCCAGCGATTTCTTCTGCGGCAATGCCATGAAGGCAATTCCTGCAGCAGCCATGAGCCTCTTCTTCCAGAAGAATCCTTTCATGCTTTATAGCGGACAGGAGTTTGGCGAGAAGGGTATGGACAAGGAGGGATTCAGCGGAAGAGATGGTCGTACCACAATATTCGACTACTGGAGTCCTTCAACTTTGGCACATGCTTATCAGGATTCTGCTGATGAGACTTTGACAGCTGAGCAGAAGTATCTGGCTGCTACCTATCGTCAACTTCTTCGTCTTGCCAATGAAGAGAAGGCGCTTCGAGAAGGTGATACTTTCGACCTGATGTATGTGAATCCTGGTTCAGAGAATTTCGATCCGAGAACCAACTTTGCCTTCCTTCGCAAGAAGGATAATGAGGTGATGCTCATCGTGCTCAACTTTGCCCAGGAGGCTCGCCAGCTTCAGGTATGTATCCCTGGTCATGCTTTCGATTTCTTCCAGATCACTGAAGAGGAGGTTCTCGTTACCGAACTGTTCTCGGGAGGCAAGAAGAAGGTTGAACTGAAAAAGGATGGCGTATTCCCGATATCCATGGATGCTAACGGAGTAAGAATCTATAAATTCAATGTCAAGATGGAGGAAAGTGATATTATATTGAACGAGCATCATAAGGAGGAGTTCCCTCCTGCTCATACGGCTGAGCATCTGCTCAACCAGTTGATGGTTCGTATGTTTGGTTGCGAGCGTAGTAAGAATGCACATGTCGAGCGCAAGAAGAGTAAGATGACCTTCGTAGTCGATCATAAGCCTACCCGCCAGGAGGAGAAGGAGATTGAGACGGAGATGAATCGCCTGATAGAGCTTGATATGCCAGTAACTTACGAGTTCGTAGATCGTGATCACATTCCAGCAGAGGTGAAACTCGATCGTTTGCCTGATGATGCTAGTGATACCTTGCGTCTGGTTCGTATCGGTGATTATGATGTTTGTCCATGTATTGGCAAGCATGTCCGTTCAACAGCTCAGATTGGCAAGTTCGTATTGCTTGGTACCAATTGGGATGAGCATGCGCATTCATTGCGTATTCGCTTCAAGATTGTGCAATAATGAATATAAAAAGCAGCAATGGAGTAGTAGCCCCATTGCTGTTTTTTTTCTTTTATATCATCACCGTTTTCTTCTTTCCTTTTCTTTCGCGCACATAAATGTTTTTTTTCTTGAAAAAGTATCAAAGTATCATTAATTTTAGGTATATTGCTGATACATAGTGGATTATAAAATGACACTTCCAAATATGTTTACAAAGAAGTATCATAGAAGTATCATGATTTCCATAGAAGTGTCTTGTCCTAGAAAAAGTTGACACAGTATAAATCAACTTAAAAATAATAAATATGGACAAAGACAAAATGGATTTAGCGTTGAGCATAGCTCGCAGTTATTATCAGTATCATGTACCAGTTAGAGAAATTATGGCAAAAATGTCAATTAGCAGTACTTCAGTTTACAGAATTCTTGGTAACTTTGCAACCAATAATCCACAAATCGTAGAAGAAATGAAGCAAAATGCAACACCAGAAAGTCTCTCACAGGAGAACATTGAATTGAAGAAACGCTTGGCAGCTATGGAGCAAGAACTCCATGAGGCAAAGATGGCAGCTGCCGCCTATAACAAGATGATTGATATCGCAGAACGTCTTTATAAGATTCCTGTGCGAAAAAAATCTGGACCCAAACAGTAAAGGAACTTCGTGCAGAGGACAAAAACTATAGTGTTTCTGGCCTCTGTAAACTGTTTGGGTTTACTCGTCAAGCGTATTATCAGCACGAAGACAATATGCTTGCAGTCTTGGCAGAGGAATCGTTTGTAATAGAGTATGTTAAGTCTATTAGAAAGCAAGATCCAGGTATCGGCGGCCGTAAACTCTGGCTGATGTATTGCAAGGAGTTTGGAGAAGAGAACGCCATGGGACATTGCCGTTTCGAGGACATAATATCAAGGTACAAGTTGGGAGTGCGTTCTTCCAACCGAAAACCTCGTACAACGGACTCTCGTCATGGGTTACCCACATACCCCAACAAGATAAAAGAACTGATACCATCATCACCCAATGAAGTTTGGGTGAGCGACATTACATATCAGAAGATTTGGGATGATGCCGAACAAGGCACTTATCATTTCTGCTACATTTCTTTGATTACGGATTATTACACAAAAGAAATCATTGGCTATTCTGTCGGTGAATCACTCTCCACCAGGTTCCCTTTGAAAGCCCTAAACATGGCCTTAATGCGCATGGAAAGTTATAAGGATATTATTCATCATTCCGATAGAGGTGTACAATATGCTAGTAACGAATACATCAAATTACTAAGAGAATACGGTATCATACCTAGCATGACAGAATGTGGCAATCCGAAGGATAATGCTGTAGCAGAGCGTGTCAATAACACGTTGAAGAACGAGTTATTCATGGGGCTTTCTTTTACTTCTTTACAGGAAGTAGAAGAGGCTTTAGAAAGGGCAGTACACTTTTACAATGAGTTACGCCCTCATGGAAGTATCGGGATGCTAACACCAAAGGAAGCTGCGAAACAAAAGGGAAGTTTAAAGAAAAATTGGACAAGTTATAGGGAAAAGTACATAAAATCCTTGTCAGTTCAGGAAAAATGATTAATTTTGCAGCAAAATTGTAAAAACCGCGATCCACCCCTAGGGGTGGATCCTTTGTCTACTTCTATTAGGAACTAGAATGAAGTATGTAAATACTAACTAGGAATAAGATAGAAGATTGACAAGTAGAATTAGGAATAGAGAAAATAATTGTCAACTTACAATAGGAATAAGGAACTATGTAGTCAACTAAATATAGGAAACTACATGGTCTCTGAGTGCCCATCACACGGGCACTCAGAGACCATGTGATGGGCATCGACAGAACAAGTGATGGGCACTCATTGCCCGTACTGTGGGCATCGAGTGCCCATTTTATGGGATGTTTTTTGGGTACTATTTTAGGTAAGCGAATTTGTTGTTTCCTGTATTTTATTGACTACAATTTTGTGTCTTTGTACAATGCTTTATGGTGATTTGATGATACTTCTATGGAAATTATGATACTTCTATGATACTTCTTTGTAAACATATTTGGAAGTGTCATTTTGCAAATCGTTATGTATCAGTAATTTATCTGCAAACAATGATACTTTGAGACTTTTTCGAGAAAAAAACATTTATGTGCGAGTATAAAGGAATGGGTGAATCTGCGTCATTTGTAAGCGGCTCCTCGCATCATTTTCCTGAAAAATACAGATAGTTAGAAAAACGCTCTTGAAAGCTTGCCGGTCTCATTCCTTTTAGTTATATTTGCATCCGTAAATATCAGTATGTTGAAGATAAAGGCTGATATAATGGATAAATATCATTATAATGATAGATAAATAAATGAAAGATTATGGCAGATTTATATGAATATTCTACTCCAGAGTTAGTACGCTTGCTGGGAGTGAGATTCAAGGAATATAGAATGAGATGCAATCTCACCCAGAAAGAGGTTGCCGAGTTAACTGGGCTTGGCTTGACCACCATCCACAAGTTTGAGAATGGAACAGCGGGCAATCTTTCGCTTTCCACTTTTCTCCTCTTGCTGAAGGTGGTGGGGCAGATTGATGCTATAAACGATGTGCTTCCGGAACTTCCCCCATCACCTTATTTGATGAGAAAGGATGAGAAGAAGGCACAGAGAATACGTCATACTAAACAATAATGCCATGCTGTTTGCTAAGGACATTGGTATTCGTCGTACTGATGCTCGCTGCAGGCTTACAAGGGCAACTTCCATTTGTATGCAAGCATAGATGGGCGAGACTGTAAGTTTATTATCGGAAAGAACAAGCCCGAATATGCTTTGATTCAAGAGTTGGGAGTATCGAAACTTCCGGAGACGATGCTCAGAGATTTGGTTGCGAAATATCTGGTGAGATAGAAGAGTAGTGATTATGTTGAGTCTTTTTTCCAATGAAATTCCTTGTGATTGGCAAGAAAATTAATTATTTTCTTGCCAGTCTCATTCCTTTTTGTTACCTTTGCAGTTGTCTTGTCGTGGATGGCTGGCATTGAGATGCTGGCTAGGTAATGAAAGTCCATGGCTTGGCCTATCATAATAAGAAAGACGTTTGCTTTACGTTTTCTTCTGACTCTTCGAAACCTAGGAAATTTCATAGAGCGTTCAGTGGAAGACAGCGGTGGGCGTCTACCCATCGTGTATATTTACACTATGGCATAGGTGTGCCCTTTTCATTCGTATGGAGAGGGTGCATCCTGTGCCGTACATAAAATATATACCCATTGGCGTAGGCTTCTATTGCTTCTTATCTTTGACGCTACGGTTTCATTCCTAGGTACCTGAAGAGCAAGGATATTGATAGCAATATGATTCCTGCGCCTTTTCTTTGTAAATGATTGAGAATAAGTGATTAGGAGTAAATGATTCTACTTAGGGAGTCGAGTAGATTAGAACGAAAATCGACCTAAGTATGATCATCGACAACAAGCAAGATAGAGATCCTAATGACGGAATTAATACCACGACTGTTTGGGATTACATGAAGTACTATACCGACCCAGAGAAGGATAGGGAAGGTGTACTTGATATAGTGACGGGATTTTTCTCGGTTACAGGATTGGAACTGTTGAGCAAGCATTTCTCGCCCAACAATGAGTATCGTATGGTGCTGGCACAGATGGTTGCCGACGATCAGTTCCAAGACCATATCCTCGACTTGCTCAATGATGACTGTGGCATAGAGAATGCGCTCCATCTGAGTGATGCCGCCAAGAATGCCCTTGAGTTCCTGCGCCGTGACAAGGTGCATGTCAAGGCTATCATCAATGCTTTTTGTCATGCCAAACTCTATCTCTTCAAGGACAATCATGACCCTGCCCACAACTATTATGTGCAGGGCAGTAGCAATTTGACTTATGCGGGCTTGGGATATACTCCTTCCTCTAATGTGGAGCTGAACCTTGCAGACACAGGCAACTCCGATACCTACCGCTCTCTCCGTTCCTGGTTTGAGGAACAGTGGACTTCGGTAGCAAAAGAAAAAATGCCAGAGGATAGAGAGAAACCTAAGGGAGCGCAAATAGATGTGAAACAATACTTTATCCAAGAGATAGAGAAGATTTTCCGAAAATATACACCAGAGGAAATCTATTATAAGATACTCTTCGAGTTGTTCAATTCCGACCTCGACTTGGATGGCGGCATTGAACACCGACAGGATATGCAGCTTTTGCAGACCAGTGTGATTTGGAACACGCTTTTCAATTACCAGCAGAAGGGTGTCATCTCTCTGATAAAAATGCTCCGTAAGTATAATGGAGCTATCCTTGCCGATGCTGTGGGTCTTGGTAAAACCTTCTCTGCATTGGCTGTCATCAAATATTTCCAGACTCAGAATTATCTCACAGTCTTGCTCTGTCCGAAGAAGTTGGAGCAAAACTGGGACCAGTACCTCCGCCGTTGCAACTCCCGTTTCGAGAAGGATGAGTTCGACTACATCGTCCGTTTCCATACCGACATGCAGAACGACCGTATGGAGGAGCGATACACCGATGCCAAGTTGAGCTATCTTCAGACGAGAAAGAAGATTCTGGTCGTGATAGACGAGAGTCACAATCTGCGCAATGAGAAATCTGGCAGATATCAGGAGTTGATGGCGAAACTTATCCAGAACAAGGAGGGACAGGAAAACCGGGATGTAAAAGTCCTGATGCTCTCAGCTACTCCTATCAACACCGGCTTGAACGATGTGAAGGGACAGTTCAACCTTATCGGTCATGGTAAGGATGATGCCTTCGACAACGATGACTTCGGTGTGGAATCGCTTACCAATCTCTTCAAGGATGCGCAGACCAAATATACCCAGTGGTGCAACAATCCCGACAGAACCATCGGCGGATTCATCGCCACCTTGCCTCCTAAGTTCTTCAATCTGACAGACAAGCTTATTGTGGCTCGTACACGAAAGTTGATTGAGAAGACTTTGGGCGAAGACTTGGGCTTCCCAGACAAGGAGAAGCCTGTCAATATCTATCAGGGCGTGGAGCATCTAGGCAAGCTGCAAACCACGGAAGAAATTTATCAGAAGTTCGATGAACTTAGCCTTACCGCCTATCAACCAAGTCTTTATCTCGAAGTGAATAAGAAAAAGGCTCGAAAGGGAGCGGCTAAGGATTGGGATGACAACGTAAACCGTGAACGTTTCTTGGTCAAGATGATGGGTGTATTGTTTATGAAGCGTCTGGAGAGTTCCTGGTATTCCTGCATGACCACGGTGAAGAAGGTACTCGATGTGCATGAAAGAACCTTGCAACTCGCCTTGGAGTTCAAGGAGAAGGGTGGCAATGGAATGATCTCTACTGGTGGGGGAGAAGACAATGCTGATTTTGATGATGAGGAAATCGACGATCTGATGGATGAGACTTATTCTCTCCGTAAGGGAACCATCAAACTGTCGGATATGCAGAATTTGGGTGGTTTTATCCGAAATCTTCAGATGGATGTCAACAAGTTGAAGGAAATCTACAAGAACTTCGAGGCTTTTGCTGCTGACTATGAGGCTGGCGAGGAGAAAGACTTGAAGTTGGAAGAACTTGTGAGAATTCTCAATGAGAAGAAGAATGCCAAAAACAAGAAGGTTGTCATCTTCACAGCCTTTGCCGATACTGCCCAGTTTATCTTCGATGAGTTGAAGAAGCGAGGTTTTTCTCGCATGGCTTCCGCTTCGGGGCAGAATGTCTTTACCACAGGTGCCCACAGTACCAAGAACTTCACCGCTGTGCTCGAAAGCTTTGCGCCTTACAGCAAGCTTTATAAGGAGAAAGACTGGAGCGGCATATATGCTGATGCCCAACTCGATAGATCCAAATATTATGATGATGAGAAGCAACGTTGGAATGTAAGTTACGAGAAGTGGTTGGAGCTGATAGCGCAATATGATGCCAAGACCTTAGAACAGGTAAATGATGGCATTGATATTCTGATAGCCACCGACTGTCTGTCGGAAGGTCAGAACCTGCAAGATGCTGATACGCAGGTTAACTTTGATATCCATTGGAACCCTGTTCGTCTCATCCAGCGTTTCGGTCGTATCGACCGTATCGGTTCGCCTAACAAGGTGATCCGGTGTGTAAACTTCTGGCCAGCCAAATCGTTTGAGGATTACCTTCAGTTGGAGACCCGCATACAGAATCGTATGTCGTTGATGAAACTGGTGGATACCGAGACTCAGGAACTTGATGAGAAGTTCAAGAAGATGGTAGAAGACAATCCTCTGCAAGACAAGAATGCCGACCGTTTGCTGGAGGAACTCCAAAACAACAGCATCTCCGACATAGAGTCGCCAAAAACCCTGTCGCTCAAGGATTTCTCTTTCGAGACCTATCGCCAGGACTTGCTCGATTTTCTCGACAAGAATAGGGATGTGTTCCGTCGTATGCCGAATGGCATTTTCTCAGGTTTTCGCTTCAACGATACCCTCTTTGAGAAGATACCTGAGAGTCTGGTTGCCGTGGTTGGTTATCCTCGCAGAAAGCAGGGCAGCAATAAACCATATACCGAGTTGTATCTGATGTGTCAGCCGGTGGATACCCATCTTCCTGCTACTTATCAGGAACTGAATAGAGCCGAGATTCTGGAGTTCCTGAGAACCAACAAAAATCAGGAGCGGTATGTGCCAGACTGGATAGAAAGCAATGACAACGAACGAATCAGCAAGCTTTCGGGAATATTGAAGGAGTGGATGAAAAGTAAGGTGCCGCAGCAGGCGACCTCCATCATTCTCGACATCGCTAAGTCGCACAAGGCTGGTGGCTTATTTGCCAACCCGAAGAAGAAAGATGCTAAAGGTAAGTTGTTGGAAGAGAAATTCAAGATAGAAAACTTCGACTTGATAGTTTGGGAATATGTTAGTAAAAAATAAGAAATATGGAAAAGATATTGCGACTCTTTAAAGAGTCTTCATTATATGATGCTTGCTTGCAGATGCTGAATCATCTGCAGGTTTCGGTGAATGAAGTCACCCGTGAACCTATACCTTTCGTGGATTTGTATCAGGGTGCTTATTCTGTCACCTTGCCTATTGCTTTGAGAGAAGCGGTGGACAAGTTGGCTTCCACCTATTATATAGGTAATATTGATGAGGCTACACTTGCTGGTCATGGCAAGGGAATGAGCATTGATGAGGTGAATGCCGAAACCCAAGAAGGCAAGTATGACGGTATGATGGTGTTTGCCGTAGATGTAAAGGAAGGTATGGAACTTACCCGACAGGAGAGTACCATCTTGACTCGTGGCTTCAACCGCATCGCTTCAGCCCAGCCTGTCATCTTGTTTATCCGTCAGGGAAAATACCTGTCACTTTCTACTTGTGAGCGAATGAAGTATTCGCAGGAGTGGCGCAATGGAGGTAGCGAGAAGTTGGGCAAGGTAAGCATCCTCCGCAATATCAATTGCGAGCATCCACACCGTGGACATCTTGATATCTTGGAGACTTTGGGTAACGAGGTTTGTACTTCGTTTGAGCAGCTGTACAAGCATTGGATGAAGGTGTTCTCCAACGAGCTGCTTACCAAGAAATTTTATAGTGAACTGAGCGATTGGTATGCTTGGGCGGTGCAAGTGGCTCGTTTCCCTAACGATTTGTGTACCAATGAGGATGACGAGAGATTCAATCATGAGGCTTGCATCCGATTGATTACCCGTTTGATTTTCGTCTGGTTCTTGAAACAGAAGCATTTGATACCAAATGAATTCTTTGATGAGGATTATATTCGGGAGCATTTTATAGAGAACTTCGACCCACATGATCGCAAGAGTCTTCTGTATGATACAGAGAAGAGTAAGTATTACAGGTTGATATTGCAGAACCTCTTCTTTGCCATGCTCAATCGTCCGATTGTGGCAGAGGGCAAGGATGAAGCTAACAATCGTCGTTTTCGTGCCAAGGTTGTGAAGGGTGGCAAGAACTGGGATTTTAATGTGAACAATCTGATGCGCTATGAAGGCGACTTTATGCCTGGTGGTGCAGAGGAGTTTTTGCGCCTTGCCAACAGCAACGTGCCTTTCCTGAATGGTGGCTTGTTTGAGTGCTTGGATGACAAAATCAACAGAATATACTATGATGGCTTCTCTGAGAATGAAAGGTCGTTGTCGCAATTGTTCCTTCCTGATTATCTGTTCTTTGGTGATGAGGTAGGTGCGAGCATCGACTTGTCAAAATGGTATGGTGACAAGAAAAAGAAGAATGTGTCAGCGCAGGGCATCATCGACATCTTGCGTCATTATTGCTTTACGGTAGAGGAGAATACGCCTTATGACCAGGAGGTTAGTCTCGATCCTGAGTTGCTGGGAAAGGCATTCGAGAATTTGTTGGCTGCTTATAATCCGGAGACACAGACTTCGGCTCGTAAGCAGACGGGTTCTTTCTATACTCCTCGTGAGATTGTGCAATATATGGTGAACGAGAGTTTGGTGGCTCATCTCAAGCGAGTTTGTGGAGAACAGGATGAGGCTTTGTATCGCCAGCTCTTGAGCTATTCCACGGAAGATGTTTCTGTGACTGAAGAGCAGAGTCATAACATCATGAATGCACTTTATCATTGTCGTGTACTCGATCCAGCTTGTGGCTCGGGTGCATTTCCTATGGGCATACTTCAGCAGATGGTTCATGTGCTGAAGCGTATTGACCCAACAAATGAGAAGTGGAAGGATTTTATGATAGACCGTGCCATCAGTCAGAGTAAACAAGCCTTTGCCGTAGATAGTGAGACGGAGCGTAGGGAGCGTTTGGCGGACATCGAAAGTGCATTCAATCAGAGTGTGAACGACCCGGATTATGCCCGAAAACTCTATCTTATAGAGCATTGTATCTATGGTGTGGATATTCAGCCGATTGCTACTCAGATAAGTAAGTTGCGTTTCTTTATTTCCTTGGTTGTTGATCAGCGACCAACGGATGATGCTACCCATAACTTTGGTATCCGTCCGTTGCCTAACTTGGAGGCTAAGTTTGTGTCTGCTAATACGTTGATACCTGTGGAATACGATAGTTGTTTGGTGGATAGTGCACCTGATGTTATCAAGTATAAGGAACTGTTGAAGGAATTGAACCACAAGATCTTCTTGGCTCGTCGCAATATCGACAAACAGAATTTGAAGAAGCAAATCAAGGAAACCCGTAAGGCTTTGGCTGATGCCATCGAAGAGACAGGTTTTGTTTCTCATGGTGCAGCCCAGCAGTTGGCAGATTGGGATATGTTCGACCAAAATACCTCTTCTTCTTTTTTTGACCCAGAATGGATGTTCGGGGTTAAGGGAGGTTTTGATATTGTCATTGCTAATCCGCCGTATGTTGTAGTTCCTAAAGACAATATATATACAGTTCATTATACAACGGCAAACTGTCTAGAATTGTATGCGTATTTCTTTGAAAAAGCTATCGACAGTTTAGTTAAAGATGGTGTAATTTCGTTTATTACCGCTTCTCTCTTTATTAAAGGACTTAAATTCGGTAGCTTGAGAGATTTCTTACAGAGACAAACTAAATTAATTAGTTTGAATGTTGTGGGTGATGACGTTTTTGAGAATGTTCAAATGCCGACAGCAGTATTTGTTGCATCAAAAAGTGTAGGAACATGGAATTTTAATGATATGATTCCTGGTGGAAACATTCTTATTAATATGGACAAGTCCGGAGATTCTTTAGATGCAATATCTAATATTCAACGCGGTTTTGAAATCGGTAGAAACCAAGTTCGTCAAGCGGGAGATTATCTATTCCTTACTGGATCTAATGTTAGACGTTATACGAATGAATCATATACATATATAACAGAGGACATTTATCAAGATTTTGCAAAAGATGACTATTATTTTACAGGTGAAAGGTTGCTGATTCGAGAAACAGGAAGTCGTTTGACGGTCCTATATTTGGAAGATAAGGTGTACTCTAATAGAAGTCTGTATTCAATAAAAATCAAAAAAGGTAATTATTTACCTAAATATGTTTTGGGATGCTTAAACTCTAAAGCATGTCAATATTATTACTCTACAAAATTTAAGAGTGATACGGATTTGTTCCCAAAGATTCGCATCAAGCAAGTAAGGATGTTGCCAATACCAAAAGCAAGTATTTCTCTTCAGAATATTGTTGTAAATAAAGTCGATGAAATATTAGATTTACTTGCAATTGATATTGACACGGATATTTTGTCTATTGAGCAACAAATCGACTTCCTCGTCTATCACCTCTATGGCTTGACCTACGACGAAGTTTTAATAGTTGACCCTGAAACTCCAATCACTCGTGAGGAGTATGAGGCATACAAAGGTGAATAATAAAAGAATGATAATATGAGCAAGATACGAGATTATTATGATTTTATAGATAAGTTCAAGGGCGACTTGAAGCCTCGTTTGCAGACTGAACTTGAACAGTTGGAAGATTCGCTAATAGCAGAGGAAATCCTCCCTGCTATCAGCGAGTCGGTGGCTCCTGTGCTTGGTATCCTTCGCCGTCATCTCACCCTCGTCGTGGATTACGACCCAGAGGGCGGCATCACCGTGAAGACCACTCGTGGGAAGGTGGAGGTGGATGAACCAACGGCAAAGAAATATAAAATACCATCAACAAAGAAAGTGGTGAAAGTAGCGGAGGCAAAGCCGGTGAGTGGGGAAGAGCCAGAGTCAAACAAGCCTCAGAGAGCCAAGCGCAGTCCAAACACAGGTCTTTGTGTCTGGTTGCCTAACGGCGAGTTTATCCAAGCCAAGAAGGCAAACCTCACGATGGTTGAGGCTGTGAAATGGGCTGGGGTAGAAACTGTTGCTGCTCTTGGACTCCCTCATGATGGCGACTATCTTGTATCCAAGAAGGAGCATCCGAAATATGCTGGAGAACAGCAATCTCTCCCCAACGGCTATCTCCTCAATACCCATTCCAGTACAATGACTAAGAAACAACAGTTGGAGAAAATCTCCAAGGCTTTAAACTTGGGCTGGAGAGTGCAGATTGTCAAGTAAGAAGAAACCTCGGGAGCCCTTGCTATTTATAAGTGGGTAATCCGAGGTTTTACTTTATAGTCTGTATCAGAATCAAAACGATAAATATTCATCCAAAAAGTGCATTATATGTTAGATTCCACTTTTTGTTGAATTCACGTTATTGATCTTGCCATATTCATGTCCTCCTATTATTTTGATGTTTGTATATTTCTGTGGCAAAAATACTTCATCAGGTGTATGTCCCCACATTGAGCAAGAGTTGGTGGGGTTCATCTGACGAACCCCACCATACTCTATATATTGATAATCAATAAGTTGGAATGGAATCACTTATTGCTTAAACAAATCATCCATCGTAATCTTGCTTTGTATCATGCCGTATTGGGCATTTTTTTTGTTGAATTGCGGTTCTTTTTTTGCAGTGATATATTGTTAATAATCAGAAAAATGCTTGTTTTCTGAAATATTATCTGTATCTTTGTACATTAATTATTAAGAGTAAGA
>ERZ779643.1549-NODE-1549-length-15161-cov-2.328942_pt1 | contig 15161 bp, 10 predicted proteins | sample MGYA00511564_ERZ779643 | MGnify/ENA primary metagenome ERZ779643 (study PRJEB29588, sample SAMEA2147114) | human gut metagenome | biome: human gut; feature: human-associated habitat; material: faeces | place: Denmark | collected 2008/2010 ... | reverse complement strand
CCGTACTTACCGGATTTACCTTTCCCTTATATTCGCGGTCATAATCCAACACTTCGCCTGTCACTTTCACTTCTATGCCAATACGATCTGTCGTTGTCTTTCCAGCCAATCCGAAATTATAATCCACACTGTCCTTTTCAAACACCGATACAAAACGTATATAGTCCGTACCCGAATACTTTTCGAGGTCTTTTTCACAGGAACAGAACACCAATCCCATTCCCAACCCTATGATCAATGCCAATATCTTTGCTTTCATACCTTTCTATTTATAAAGTTCAGACAATCTGTTACCGAATTCCAATTCCACATCCGGCAACGGTAATACGAAATCTTTCTCCGTCATGGTATAATTTCCGGACTCATCTACTACTTTCCGTCCCAACCGTTTGTAGAAATAAAACAGCTGCCCTTCGCACATAAACTCCCGGCGGGCATCGTTAACAATCACATCTTCCAGCTCTGCGGGTGAATTTGCAATCAAGGCCTCCTTGGCATTCCGGGCATTCCGTAATTTCTGTAATTCTGTTTTAGCTCCATTCAGATCGCTATCCATCAGATATTCACAAACATAATAATACATCTCACTAATCCGAATCATCGGAGCTATCCTTCCCATCTCCTCTTCCGTCATCTCATCAGCATTCTCAGGCTTCACAAATTTGATACAACTGGGCCGATCGAAAGCAGCCAATATTTCATGCTCCATCAGATAGTTCAAACGGTAATCATTGGCACTTCCTTCAAACATCTGTTCACTATTCTTTATCGTCAACCACTTTTTGCTGCTACTATAGCTGGGCGAATAAGGTTCAAACACTTTAGTCATCCGGGGTACATTGAATCCAAAGACGATCTCAGGCCGTAAAATCCGGTTCCGATATTGAATATCGCTAGTAATCTTCCAATAATCGGTAAATTTGAATACTCCCGATTCCAACACAATTTTAGCATAATCGTAAGCCTGTTTTTTGTCCAGTTTATAAGCATATACCCGTGCTAGCAAAGCATTCACAGCATAATAATTCAGACGGAATCCACGATAAGACAAAAATTCATTCCGGTCAGGCATCGGCTGGGTCCACATATACATATCCGAGCCAGTAGTTGCCTGATACAACGGATCAAAAATAGGATCCCGGCCTTCCAGATCGGTAACGGCAGCTTTCAGATCTACAATCACACTATCGATCACTTCACTGACCGTCTTTTGAGGCGACACTTTATTCGAATATTTTGTAATATACGGAATAGCTGTATATCCCGGATCTGCTTTATACGAAGGTGCAAACAAACGCAACAGATCAAAATGGAAAAAAGCCCTTAAAGCCCTGGCTTCTCCATGTAAAATATAATAAGTACGCTCATCCTCAAAAAAATCCGGACCGACTTCCTCCAATCTTTCCAATAAAATATTACAATTGGCAATACAGAAATACAATTCCAGCCACATCTCATCAATTTTAGGCGAAATATTCACATCCTTGTATTGGTACTTGGCCAACTGGGCAAACTCATGTGTCTCGTCCGGAATAGCGTAATACTGAGCCAAAACATCCGTAAATCCGAACAATAAATTATTGGCATACAATTTTTCACCCGAAGCGGTAATATAAATCCCGTTCAATACATCCTTAAATCCCTGAGGAGTAGAAAATATTTTCTTGTCGTTCACCTGTGCCTCCGGAGTAATATCCAACCACGACGTACAGGACTGTGAGAGGACAGCACATCCCAACAGGATTGCAGCTGTCATATTTTTAATTTTTTTGTAACTCATATTCTATTGCATTAAAATTGAACCATTACACCTAAACTCATGCTACGGGCAAATGGATAAGAAATCCCTCTCTCCCGCTTCACTGTCGACAAACGAAACACATCATTCATCATTGCTGTCAAACGAACCATATCAAAACCGATAGGTTTCAGCCATTCTTTCTTCAAATCATAAGACAATGACAAAGATCCCAACTGTAATACATTTTCATCCTGTATAAAACGGGAACTAGCCGGAGTCGTCGACTTATCGTTGATGTCTTTATAAAATGTATGGTCGCCTGGTTTCTGCCAGCGTTGCTCCAATACCCGACGGTCTACATTATCTCTCGGATCAGCATTCTCCACCCGGTTGATCAAGGTCTGGTTGTACACCTGTCCTCCCAGACGATAACTGAAATTCATGTTTAGATTGAGTTGCTTCCAGGTTATATTCGTTCCGAATGCTCCGGTCACTTTCGGTTCTGTATCACCGCACACCACACTCTCTTTCGGATCCCAAACGTACGTATTAGTACCATCCTGACGCTGGAATAACTCTTTTCCGGTAGCGGGGTCGATACCCAACGATTTCATCGCATAAATAGCGGTTGAAGATCTTCCCTCTTTATACCGGACCATCGGCTTGGTTTTATAGTCGTCATTGTTAGCCTGTTCCTGATCGGCTTTATCGTTATAGGAACTCAAAGCATTCGAAATGGATACGATACGATTCTTATTATGAGCCATATTCACAAACAGACTGACATTCCAATCGTTCGATTTATAGACAAAACTCCGTAAAGCCAATTCCACTCCTTCATTTTCCATCTGTCCCAGGTTTTCTTTATAATCAATAAATCCCAGAGAAGTAGGCAAAGTAACACTGCTCAAAAGGTTTTTGGTCTTTTTCAGATAATACCCGAAAGTCACCGTCAACCGATCTTCCCACATGCCGAAATCCAATCCCAAGTCGTAAGCAGTCGTCGTTTCCCATTTCAGATTCGGATTCCCTAAAGCCATCAGGGTTGCCCCGATTCCTGTCGCATACCAGCCGTCCTGTATATATTCGAACATCGTCTGAGATTGATAGGGTTGAAAAGAAGCCTTTCCTGTCGTTCCAATAGACCCACGGATCTTCAGTCTGGAAATACCGGTATTTTCCATAAATTTTTCATGGTGTATATTCCAACCCAAACCAACTGCCCAGAAAGGAGAAAATTTAGATTCCGAACCATACATGGACGAACCATCCAAACGAGCCGATAAATCCAATAAATAGCGATTCGCATAAGAATAATTGACATTGGCAAAAAAACCTGCCAAACGGGTTTTTCCCTCACTTCCTCCGGGATGGGTATTGGTAAACTCCTTCGCCAGAGAGATATAATCCATCATCTTGGAAGGGTAACCTCTCACGTCGAAGTTCACACTACGACTACCACTTTCTGTCAGATTGACACCTAATGCCGTATTGATAAAGTGTTTACCTATTCCCAAATAATAAGTCAATACCGAATTAAAATCCATACTATACGTATTACTCGTCCCATGATACCCTTCTCCTTTATTCAACAATCCTTCACCGGACGACAACTCATAACTTTCATACTGCAATGATTCCGGTGAAACAAAAGTCTCTACTTGTTCTTTCTTTTCACCGTAAGAGAAATTGGCCCGCAAACGTAATCCTTGTACGATACTCCATTCCAGACTGAAATTATTGGTCACGTCCAGATACTCGCTTTCATCCCGATTTCCTACCGTTGCTTCATACACAGGGTTCCAAATTTGCTTATTGGTATTTATGTATTGTGTCATCTTACGGATCAGATTACCGTGCTCATCCTGAAAAGGATAATAGGGATTCAACAAGGCATATTGGGAAAAGTCACCATAAGGGGATTCTTTAGATTTCACTTTATTGACAGTGAGATAATTCCTTACTAAAAGTTTATCTTTTAGATTATAAGAAAGTGAAAAACCTAAAGCTCCGCGGTCACGAGCCGATCCTTTCATCACCCCATTGTCTTTATCATACTTAAAATCAATACCATATCTAACCGCTTTATCCCCACCTTCAATGAATATACTATGCTTTTGATTAAACTCTACCTTCAAAGGCTGAGACAACCAATAGGTATTCACTCCACTCTCAACAAGACTCAGTTTATAATTATAATCTTTATCTTTATTGATCTGCGCATCAGCATTATTATCTTTATACATGCCTATGCTCTTTTCAAAATCCAACTTCTCACGGGCATCCAATAAGTCGTATCCATTTAAATCCGGTATAGCGATAGAAGCAGTAAAATTATAGTTCACCCGCAACTGTCCTTCCGAGGGAGCTTTCGTTTTGATCACAATCACTCCATTCGCTGCCCGAGAACCGTAAATAGCTGTTGCCGAGGCATCTTTCAGAATAGTCAACGATTCGATCCGTTCAATATCGAGGTCAAAAATCTTTTCTGCATCTACTTCGAAACCATCCATGATAAACGTAGGCAGATTCGGATTATTTTTCAGATTATCCCGGCTCACTGCTTCCTTTTCAAATTCAGTCAGCCCGATTCCAGAATTTCCCCGAATCGTAAAATCAGCAATCCGGTTAGGATTCGATCCGATGTCTATATTGTCCTCAAAGCGGATAGAAGGATCAAATACAGAAAGTGCCTGAAGCACATTCCCGGTAGTCACCTTCCTTAGCTCATCCCCTTTCACGGTTACCTGTGCCCCTGTAAAACTATCTTTGTTCTTATTAAAATATCCGGTCACCACCACATCGTCAAGTGCCTTTACATCCTCCTTTAAGACAATCTTATAATCATTCTTATCCGTAATCTTCACCTCCATCGTCTCCATCCCCACAAAAGAAAACAACAAGGCTTGTCCATCAGCCACAGGTAAAGTGATTGTAAACTTTCCCTCTACGCTAGTCACCGTCCCTAAAGAAGTTCCCTTGATAATGACCGTCACTCCCGGTAGTGGATTCCCTTTTTCATCCACCACTTTTCCGGTGATCTTACGACCTTCGGTTGCCGTCACTTCTTTTTTTATCACTACGGCATTTCCGGAAATCTCAAACCAAAGACCAGTATTTTTCAGGCACGTTTTCAAAATCTCATTCACCTCCTTATCCGTTTCCTGCACCGTCAATTGCTTCACTCCTTCAATGTCACGGGTTCCGTACATAAACACAAAATCCGTCTTCTTTTGAATCTCCCAGATCACCTGTTCCAAAGACACATTTTCCAAATCCAAACTGATTCTTACATTATTTTGAGAATGTACTGCTGCATTCAGCTGAAAACAGCTAAACAGAATCAAAAAAAACTTCAGTCTCACCACAAATAAAATTTTAGAGAGTTTTCCCCGGGCGGGAAAAACCATTCCAGGATTTTTTTTCATAAATTTGTTGAATTAAAGTTTAACACACTTTGATTATTTAAGCATGTTCCCGGCCAGTTTCGCAGACCACCGGGAACATTTTTATTTCAAACCCGTATACCCCAAACGCTATATTTTCATTTCTCTATCCTCATACCCCCTTGCCATTCCCCCCTATTCGTATTCAGTATCATCATCTTTAGTTTCATTTTTTCTCCGATATATACAAACAACGGTTTGTCTGCAACACCTCTACTAAATTTGTTTTCTTTATCATATCAACAATCGGTTGCATATCATCATACCTTCCAAACCTTGCACCGATCCGGATTTCTTTAGCTCTTTCGTCTATAAAATGAAATTCCACCCCATACCAACGCCCCAATGTTTTCATAACATTTTCCAATCGTTCATTCCGGAATACAAACGTTCCTTCCTGCCAGGCCACATATTGTTCTACTTCAACCTGCCGTACGGTCGTTTTACCGTCATTTTTCGAATACACGGCCTGCTCTCCCGCCACAATATCCTGATCGTTCACCTTCACTTTTCCTTCCACCAAAGTTGTTACCACCTGTCCTTCATCTGCATATGAACGAACATTAAACGAAGTCCCCAACACCCGTACATTCACCCCATTCATCTTTACTACAAAAGGACGAAGTGCATCTTTAGACACTTTAAAATAAGCCTCTCCACTCAATTCTACCACCCGCTCTGTGCCACGGAATACCACCGGATATTTTAGCCGGCTCTCAGCATTCAAATAAACCCGCGTACCATCAGATAAAGTCAGCGTATACTCCATCCCGGTCAAAGTTTCCATCTGATTATAAACAAGCGTATCTTCACCTACTCCGATCTGCCTGTAATCAATCCCCGTAGAATCCTTCTGAATCATAGTACCATCCATCTCTGCCAAAGTAAACTGACCGTTCGGAACAAGCTTTACCACCTTTCCATTTCCTAAAGTTAATTTTGCACTTCGCTTTCCGGAAGGAATACTCTGCTGCACAATAAGGGGCGGCTTTACGGGCACAGCTGTTTTCATCTGAAAATACCAGAATCCACCTCCCAACATCACTAAAATGACAGCAGCATATTTCCACCACCTCCTCCCCCCGGCACGTCTTCCCATAGCCTTATCCAGATTCTTCTCCATTTTTTTCCAGGCCTCTGTAACAGAAAAACGTTCCAACAACTGCTGGTTTGCTTTAAAATCTTCTTCCTGATCCAATCTCTCCGCCAGATTGGTATGCCACACGCTTTCCTGCTTCCAGTTTTCCAACGCCTCCCGTTCTTCCGGCGTAGCAATCCCCATTAAGTTGGCTGCATACTTAGCCGCTATCTGAAAAATATTCATATCCAATCGCATAAAAACATTTTTTAATCTATCCTAAATCAAAAATCGTCAAATAGCTTTCTGCCACTTTCAAAGTCTTTCTATTTACAGATTTAAGCTCCTCATTCCGGATTAATTACATTCATTAAATTTTGAAAAATCTGCTGAAATTTATTGTGTTTTCATTCTTATAACAATCTCAAACGAAAAACGGGGTAGTCAGGATTGAAAAAATTTTATTTATTTACAAGTCTACCCCTTTCTACAAAATCATCCAACCGACCACATTTTACATTCTGCTATTCCGGCCGACCGGATAACCATACGTTGCAGCCAAACCCTGAAAAGAAAGAGAGATAATTTCAATACCCGGCCTACGGCACATTTCCGGATATCTATCCATAAAAACAGGAGAATTTAAGCTTGAATCTAAATAAATATACCGTATTTTTGTCCGGTCTCATCCATCGTAACAGAAATGAATATTGAAGAGTTCAGAGCATATTGCTTGTCATTCAAAGGAGTATACGAAAAGATGCCATTTTCAGGAGTTGCCGATAAATACAGCCGTGACGTCCTGTGTTTCTACGTAGCGGATAAATGGTTTTGCTTCGTCAATATCGAAGTTTTCGATTTTTGTTGCCTCAAATGCCAACCCGAAGAATCCGGAGAATTACAAGCCGGATATATTGGAATAAAACCGGGCTGGCATATGAACAAGAAATATTGGATCAGTGTTTACTTTAACCAGGATGTCCCCGATATCATGATAAAAGAACTGGTCGGCAAATCCTACGAAATCGTAGTCCGAAGCCTAAGCAAAAAAGAACGGGAAAAGCTGACCTCAGATGATGATTGATAAGCATATCCATACAGCATCCGGTTAATGTCCCGTCATATTTACAACTTCGCCTATTTGCGGAATAACTACAGGTAGCGAATCTCTATCCCGCATCCTCCGTGCATTCTTCAACGGTTCGTCCCAGGGATGAGCAGCCAAAGCATATTTAGAATGATGAACCGTCAGAATTTTTGCCGCTTTCAATTCCCTGGCCACCGCTGCCATATATCCGGGCATCAGGTGGATATATTTCCACCCTTCGTTGTACTGACCGTTCTCCAGAATAGCCCAGTCGATATCCGGGAAACGCATACCGATTTCAGCGAAATGCGAGTCGTATCCACCATCCCCGCCGATAAAAACTTTACGTCGAGAGCCGGTCACAAGAAATGAGGCCCATAACGAACGGTTGCGGGCCAATCCGCGTCCCGAAAAATGACGAGCCGGCAAACAATGTATCCGGAAGCCGTCATCCAACAGGGCCTGTTCCTCCCAATCCAATTCCACAATCCGCTCCGGAGCCCCCCCAATACTCGAAATGTTCACCTACCCCCAACGGACATACCACTTTCTGCACACGATCTTTTAAAGCCGTCACTGTCCGGTAATCCAAATGATCCCAATGATCGTGGGTAATGATCAGGTAGTCGATATCGGGCATATCTTCCGGCCGGTACACCTCCGTTCCTTTGAAAGGTTTGTTTACGAACGAAACAGGTGCAGCCGTACAAAATACCGGATCGACAAGTAAACGTTTCCCCTCCATCTGGATCAGATAGGAAGAATGGCCGAACCAAACCAACAGATCTTCTGAGAGGTTCAAGGTCTGTAAATCGGTTTTGATAACAGGCAGAGTACTATCCGGCCTCAGTCCTGCTTGTTTCCTGAATAAAAAGCCCGTCAAATTTTGAAAAAATCCTTTGTCGGAAGTCATCAATACCGTTTCGTGTAAGTTACGAAATTCTCCATCCCGGTAATGGACCGAGCGTTCGATTCTAGCCAAACGTTCTCCCCGGGGTAAACGACCGAATTGCGGCATATTCACAAATACGACTCCAACTACAACCGACAAAACGATAACACTCAAAATCACCCACATCATACGAAATCTTTTTTTACCCATATTTCTCCGACTTATTTTCCCGGCCTTAAACCGCTTTACCCATTTCATTGGTCTGCTTCATATCAAGCAAACCGTTCATTTCTCCCTCTCGCCATAGTCCGGTGACAGCGATCCCCCTTTTCCCGCAGGAATTTTCCAGACAAGCCGTACCCCGTAAACAATCGAAAGTACGTTCGATCTTTTCCGTCTCCGTCTCCGCCCTGGTTGCGATGAAATAAGCCACCTGACAGACTCCGAAACCCAAAACCGGCATTTCAATACCGTTCTTCAATTTTATAGTCTTGATACTTTTTCATCTTCCAAATTATAAAGTTTTTCCGACATGACAAAAATACGGGAGACAAACAGATCGGAAGTACACCAATTACGGATTATCCTACCATTTTTACCGATCCGGTACATCCTATGAATCAGGCAATAAAAAAATATTTAAATTTGTATCGAATAAAATACAACAGCCATGAATACCATTCAAAAATTCGACACGATTCATCAGTATAATGAACTTCTAGGACAAGAGACTTTACATCCGCTGGTTAATGTCATCGATCTGGCCAAATCATGCCGTCTACGGCACGGTCTCCATTCTTTCGGCTTTTACACGGTATTTCTGAAAGAAATAAAATGTGGAAACCTTCGGTACGGTTGTAACTATTACGATTATCAGGAAGGAACACTTGTTTTTCTCGCTCCCGGACAGGTCATCGGTGTCGAAGACGACGGTAAAGTCTATCAACCGCAGGGGATGGCCCTGGTCTTTCACCCGGATCTTTTACGGGGAACCACTCTAGGCCGTACGATCAAAGACTATACCTTTTTTTCGTATCAGGTGAACGAAGCCCTTCATCTTTCCGAGCAAGAGCGTCATATCATCATCGACTGTTTCCGTAATATCGAAGAAGAACTGCATCACACCATCGACAAACACAGCCAGCGGTTGATCGTATCCAATATCGAATTATTCCTCAACTATTGTGTCCGTTTCTACGACCGTCAATTCATCACCCGCGAAAATGTCAACAAAGACATTCTCACCCGGTTCGAAAATTTGCTGAACGACTATTTCTATTCCGAAAAACCGGAGAGTTCGGGCCTGCCGACAGTAAAATACTGTGCAGATCAAATGCATCTGTCCGCCAATTATTTCGGCGATCTGATCAAAAAAGAGACCGGGAAAACCGCTTCCGAACATATCCAGACCAAACTGATCGATATCGCAAAAGAAAAAGTATTCGACACCGGCAAAACCATCAGCGAAATCGCTTATGAGCTCGGTTTCCAATATCCGCAACATTTCAGCCGCTTATTTAAGAAAGTGGTAGGAGTCACTCCCAATGAATACCGGATGCTGAATTAACAGCCCTATCGGTTACTCCGATAATTTTATACTATTTACTGAATATCCCTACTCCGATAACATAAAGCCTGAAAGCATCGTAAAAGAGGGAAATACGTCAGATTCCCGCTCCCCCGGGGACTTTCGTCGATTGGACGATACTTTCCCCGCCCGCTGTTATACTTTATCCGTTTTTCAGGTCCTGAACATTTTCAGTTCACCGAAACTTCATTCATTCTTGTCGGGAGAATTTATAGAACTATCCCAACAGAGGCAGTCCTGTTCCCGACAAGAACGAAAGAATTCGAATCGTTATTTTTCGCTGCCGATACTTTTCCACACGACAGCCGATAAAGCAGCACCGGCAAAAGGAGCGACGATAAACAACCATAACTGTGTCAATGCCTTTCCCCCTTCGAAAAGAGCCGGTCCGATGCTACGGGCAGGATTTACAGAAGTTCCTGTGATAGGGATACAAACGATATGTACCAACACTAACGTCAGTCCGATCGCCAAACCACACATCACCGGTGTTCCCTTCTTGTCATCGGTTACACCCAAAACAACCAGTACAAAGATGAAGGTAAAGACCATTTCGGCCAGAAAAGCAGTCAAGGCAGAAGTTGTCCCGGCATATGAATTTGCTCCGGTCATTGTCCCTGCCGGATCGACGGCATAGCCTTGCACAAAAACATACAAAATAGCCGAACCGATAATAGCTCCGATAACCTGAAAGACCATATACATCAGGGCTTCACCACCTTTCATCCGCCCCGATAACCAACACCCCAAGGTTATCGCCGGATTAATATGACATCCGGATATTCCACCAATTGCATAGGCCATCGCTACAACCGATAAACCAAAAGCAAAAGCAACCGTCAAGACTTGGGCTGTCGTCCCACACCCACCGTTAAATATGGCACAACCACAACCCATTAACACCAGAACCATCGTTCCGATCATTTCAGAAATGTACTTTTTCATAACCACGCTATTTAAAAACACTTCCTCAAAAGTAGTGAATTTATTTTAATTTATCACAATATTTCCCAACCGAAACCGGTTCCTGAACCGGTTTCGGCAGCAATACCGATTCTTACCGACTCATCACCCGATCGGACCGGAATATCAATGACAATCACAATGTGATGACGAGATATAATTTCATCTCTGACCAGAAAACTATCCGAACCCGGAAAAGAAAGTCGGTTTTCTGAAGTTCTGCCTTATAAAATGATTTAAAAAGTCAAACTAGATTTTCGTACACAATTCAGCAATCCGTATAATCAGCTGTACGGCTTTTTCCATTGCATAAACGGGTATATATTCATAGCGCCCGTGAAAATTATGTCCTCCCGTAAAAAGATTCGGAGTAGGTAACCCCATAAACGACAACCGTGCCCCATCCGTACCTCCCCGGATCGGCACGATCAACGGCTTGATATTCAACTCCTGCATAGCTTGCTTTGCAATATCGATAATGTAGTGAACCGGTTCGATCTTTTCACGCATATTACTATACTGATCCTTCAATTCCAACTCGATTTTCAGCCCAAAACGTTTGGAAAATTCACGCACCCCGTTCTCGATCGTATTTTTGCGCCATTCAAAACGTTCCCGGTCAAAATCACGGATCAGGATTTCGATTTCGGTAGTTTCCACATCTCCCTTTATCGAATACACATGGAAAAAACCTTCATAACCGGAAGTATTTTCAGGCACTTCTTTTTTAGGCAGACTAGCCATAAACTCATTGGCCACAGCAATCGAATTGACCATTTTATTCTTCGCATATCCGGGATGAATATTCCGTCCTTTGAAAACGATCCGGGCATTAGCGGCATTAAAATTCTCAAATTCCAATTCTCCGATCTCTCCTCCATCCATCGTATAGGCAAACTTAGCCCCGAATTTTTTTACATTAAAATGATCGGGCCCTTCCCCTATTTCCTCATCGGGAGTGAAACAGATGCATATTTTACCGTGTTTAACTTCGGGATGTCCGATCAGATATTCGGCTGCGGTCAAAATCTCGGCGATTCCGGCTTTATCGTCCGCACCCAACAAGGTATTCCCATCTGTAGTGATCAATGTTTGCCCTACATAATTCATCAATTCCGGAAATTCCTCCGTCGAAAGTACGATTCCCTTCTCTTTGTTCAGCACAATATCATTGCCCGCATAATTCTCGATAATCCGGGGGTTCACATGCCTGCCAGTCATTTCGGGGCTGGTATCCATATGGGCGATAAACCCGATAGCCGGTGTTTCCCGTTCCACAGTAGAAGGTATAACTCCCATCACATAGCCGTATTCATCCAGTTCCACCTCCTGGATACCTATAGCTTCCATCTCTTCCTTCAATACATGGGCAAACTCCATCTGTCCCGGTGTACTGGGATTCAATCCCGTATTCGGGTCAGACTGAGTACCATAACCTACATACTTCAAAAAACGGTCAGTAACATTCATCATAAAAAGCAAAAAAGCTAAAAGTAAAAAGCTATAAGCTAAAAACAGCAAACTTACCTGCCAGCTTTTAGCTCTTTACATATTACATTAATAGGCTTTCGCAATCAACACTCTCCGATGAGACGGTTTACCGGTCACCATATCTTTTCCTTCTTCTTCAGGGCTATCGAAAGGAATACAACGGATCGTCGCTTTGGTATCGGCTTTTATCTTTTCTTCAGTTTCTGCAGTACCATCCCAATGACAAAGGAAAAATCCGCCTTTACTTTCCAGCAGATTTTTAAATTCATCGTACGAATCCACTTTAGTGATCATACTATTGCGGAAATCCAATGCTTTCTTATAAATATTTTCCTGGATATCCCCTAACAATTTTTCTATATGTCCGACAATACCCTCCAAAGGCAAAGTTTCTTTCGTCAAAGTATCGCGGCGAGCCACTTCGATGGTACCGTTTTCCAAATCCCGTTCTCCCATCGCTAAACGCACAGGCACACCTTTCAATTCGTAATCGGCAAATTTCCAACCCGGTTTCTGGGTATCGCGATCGTCATATTTTACGGAGATTCCTTTAGCTCTCAGTTTTTCGATCAGCCCCTGTACTTTATCGCTGATTTTTTTCAATCCTTCGGCCCCTTTATAGATCGGCACGATAACCACCTGCAAAGGTGCTAATTTCGGAGGCAATACCAAACCGTTATCATCCGAATGAGCCATGATCAGAGCGCCCATCAAACGAGTCGATACCCCCCACGAAGTTGCCCACACGTATTCGAGTTTTCCCTCAGCATTGGTGAACTGTACATCGAAAGCTTTGGCAAAATTCTGTCCGAGGAAGTGGGAAGTTCCGGCTTGTAAAGCTTTTCCATCCTGCATCAGCGCTTCAATCGTAAAGGTTTCCAGGGCACCTGCAAACCGCTCGCTCTCACTCTTCGAGCCCATAATGACGGGAACAGCCATCCAATTTTGTGCAAAATCGGCATACACCCTCACCATCTTATTGGCCTCTTCCAATGCCTCTTCTTTCGTAGCATGGGCTGTATGTCCTTCCTGCCACAAAAATTCGGCCGTACGCAAAAACATCCGGGTACGCATTTCCCAACGCATCACATTAGCCCACTGATTACACAAAATCGGCAGATCCCGATAGGATTGTATCCAGTTTTTATAAGTATTCCAGATGATGGTCTCCGAAGTCGGACGAATGATATACTCTTCTTCCAATTTTGCTGCCGGATCGACAACAACTCCTCCTCCGTTCGGGTCATTTTTCAAGCGATAATGCGTCACAACAGCACATTCTTTTGCAAACCCCTCGACATGATCGGCTTCCTTAGAGAAAAAAGATTTGGGAATCAACAACGGGAAATAAGCATTGACATGCCCTGTTTGTTTAAACATATCGTCCAACTGACGCTGGATCTTCTCCCAGATCGCATATCCGTAAGGCTTGATCACCATACATCCTCTCACTACGGATTGTTCGGCCAAACCGGCTTTTACCACTAATTCATTATACCATTGTGAGTAATCTTCGCTTCTTGATGTTAAAAACTTGCCCATCTTCTTATTATTTGATAAAACGGGAGCAAATTTAAAGAAAAAAATAGTAGATATGACCGAATTTGATTATTTTTATTCCATGATCGGCAACAGGTTAAAAAAGAATAGTAAAAACAATAGCAATTTTTTTCTTGGTATACTTTTTGATACTAGTAATAAAACGAATAAATAAACTAACATGAAATTTTCTTTATACATAGCAGGTCTTGCTTTTATAATAGTATCCTGTTCCACTACCCGGAATTTCAGCTCTATCATGGAGGACGATATCTATTACGTCCCCGGGAAAAAAGCGCTGGCTATCCGGGAAGTAGAAAATCTTACCGGACATGATATCGGGACCGAACAACCGGTCGATCCGACTGTCTTAGCCGGGGAAATCTCCCGTTCAGCAGGTAGCAGTACACCGCCTGCCACCTTCTCGAGTAGTAACAACACGAAGATCAATGCCCGTAGCGGGCAATTGGAGCAAGTGAATATCCAAAGCTTGACCCGGGAAGCAGAAGAGAAGCTTGCCAACAATGAAGAGATCGATATGACCTTGTACGAAAATACCGGATACTGGATCGGAGGCTACCGGGGCCCGGCCAGCGATTTGGCAGAAATACAACGGATCATCAACATGTATCCCGAAGGATTCGCCAATTTCAGCAATGGGCAGGAAATAGCCCTCAACCTTTCGTTCGATTCGGATTGGAATGTCTATACAGATAACGGACGTTACTGGTGGTTTCCGTCCAATACGAATATCAATTTATATTCTTCCCTGCTTTTCGGTACTTATCCGAAATATATCTGGACCATCGTATGGAACAATCCCCGCTTCGACAGTTGGGCTTTCGACGCTACTTTCAACAACCGTTTCAACTGGAGTCTGAATCTGGGCTGGGGCGGTCCGGGCTGGAGCATCGGATTCGGATGGAATTCAGGTTGGTACGATCCTTGGTACGGAGGTTGGTACGATCCCTGGTATCGCCCCTGGTACGGTGGTTACTATCCGGGATGGGGTTATCCACACTGGCCTCACCCACATTGGGGACATCCCGGTTGGGATTATCCGCACTGGGGTGGTGGAAGCGGTCATTATCCCAACAGGCCCAACCGGCCTCATTGGGCAGGACAACGGCCTGGATTCGGAGGCGGAGTAAGCGGCATACGCCCCAACGGAAATCGGCCCAACAGCAACAATGGGTTGAACCGCCCGAACAGCACCCGTCCGGGTACAGGAAGTGCGTTACGCCCGGGCACCAGCAACTCTTTACGGCCAGGAACAGGAACAACCACCCGTCCGGGCAGTTCAACCGGAACGATTAACCGTCCGGGCACAACACGC
>ERZ779643.1528-NODE-1528-length-15342-cov-12.854582_pt1 | contig 15342 bp, 9 predicted proteins | sample MGYA00511564_ERZ779643 | MGnify/ENA primary metagenome ERZ779643 (study PRJEB29588, sample SAMEA2147114) | human gut metagenome | biome: human gut; feature: human-associated habitat; material: faeces | place: Denmark | collected 2008/2010 ... | reverse complement strand
GAAATAGGCTTCATTGACTATCGAAGCCGCTTTCATTTAGAGCCTTTACTATTCAGCAAACATCGTCGGAAAGAAATTCGACCTGTACGGTCGAAAACTTTTGTTTATACCAAAGAGTTAAGTTTTACCCTGAACATCATAGATAAGAATTAGCCAATAGATTTATACAATAAGGAGCTGGAGGGTTTCCCCTTCAGCTCCCACTGTTTCTAATAAGACTGGAAAAATGATTTAGTAAGCTTTGATGCGATACATGAAACCAAGTTCGATGCGATCGGTATTGTAGTCCTTCAAACCGCACTTTGTGCTGTAATCGTACTTACGGCCTACGTATGCCAAGAAGAGGCGGAAATCCTGCTGCTTAGCTGGATAATATTCGATGCTGCCCATGTAGCCGAAGCTCTTGCGGTAGTTCTTGAACTGCTCCATCTTTGTTACACTTGCTGTCTCGTACATGCCCTTGAGCATTAAGTTCCAGCTTGGAGCAAACTGCCAGTTGGCCTTTGTGATAAAGCTGTTGTAGTGTACCTTGCCCAGATAAACATTACCAGCATCACCATCACCGCCATCAAATGCGTCTCTCAACTCATTGGTAGCAATCTTCAGACGGTCGAGGTCGTCGAATGCGCCCATATAGTCGAAGTACCATTGGAACTTAGGCAGATTGAGCTGCTGACCGAGAGTGAGCATACGGCTGTACTTGCCCTTGGCCTGTGTCTGAAGACCCCATGCCCAACGGGTGTTCAACTTACCATCAAAGAAGCTACCATTCCAGTTGATGATATAGGTAAGAGGATTCTTTGATTTCTGAAGCGCATGAGCCTCGTCGTTGTTGACAACCACTGCCTCGTCACCATACTCATCTGCGAACTTACCATTGTAAGAATTGCTGATCTCGACTGCGATTTCCTGAGTAGGTATTGGCTTGTAACTTACAGTAACACCGGCCATGAAGTTATCCATGTAGTCTACCATGTCTGAATACTGATAGATGTACATTGGGTTCTCATCAAACTCGAAGCCACCCCAGATCTGGCACATCTTACCTCCCGAGATAGAGAGCTTGTCATTGAAGTTGTAACCTACCATCATAATGTCGGTAGCCTTAGCGAAGTTGTCCTCACCCTTGGCGTCGGTAGCCTTGTTCAGGCGATGACGCAAACGATAGTACAATTTGTCGGTCAAGTTACCCTTGATCTCAAGACGCAACTGCTTGTTGGCAAACTTGGTGCCCCATTCATCAGAAAGGCTGTTGTGCTCTGCCTGGAATGAAGCTGCATAGTTGAAATAGAGATTAAACATATCGTTCTTCTTCTCCAACTTGGTTATGCGCTCGTGAATTGACTGAATATCACCGTCGCCACCACCCATGCCGATATTGTTTCCTTGTGCATTAGCTCCCATTGTCATGGCAAGCGCTGCAAACATCATTATAATTTTCTTCATAATCTTCAGGTTTTGTATTATGGTATAATAATAAGGTAAATTGTTCCCTCTTGGTAGTTCCTCCCTGCTCTTAGACAGAGACTCAGGAGGAACTGGAAATCAGAGAGTGTTATTTGTTAATACTTCTGGAAGTACTCCTGGATCTTCTGCCAGTCGTGGGTCTTGGTAAGAGCAAGCATCAAGAGTACGCGAGCCTTCTGTGGGTTGAGAGCCAAAGAAGCAACAAACTGATACTTGGTGTCGTCTACCTCGCCGTTGAGACATGTAGGACCAGTAGGAACGCGGCTTGAACGAACTACGAGAATACCCTTCTGGCGTGCCTTGAGAGCCTCGTCGAATACGTCCTTATAGAAGTTACCGTCACCTACACCTGCCAATACGATACCAGCATACTTGGCATCAACGAAAGCCTTGAAAGGAAGTGGAGAGCAGTTGGAGTAACCGTAAACGATACCTACCTTTGGCAACTCGGTAAGACCCTCTACGCTGAACTCGCTCTTTGTGGTGTGCAGATTCTCTACCTGGCGATTGTAGATGGCCTCGCCACCATAAATATAACCAATCTTACCATAGTTACCACCCTGGAATGTAGCGCAGTCTGTAGTGTGAGTCTTGATGACATCCTTTGCATCGAGCAAGAGGTTGTTCATACAGCACATCACGCCACGGCCCTTTGAGTTAGGACTTGCAGCTGCAGCAACGGCTCCATAGAGGTTGGCAGGACCATCGGCGCTGATACCTGTACTTGGACGCATAGAACCTACGAGTACTACAGGCTTGTCGCTATGAACAGTCAGGTTGAGGAAGTAAGCTGTCTCTTCCATGGTGTCGGTTCCGTGAGTAATCACAACGCCGTCGTATCCTTCCTTGTTCAACAACTCGTTGATACGCTTAGCCAACTTGAGCCATACCTGGTCATTCATATCCTGTGAACCGATATTAACAAGCTGCTCGCCTGTTACGTCGGCCAAATCAAGCATCTGAGGCACAGCGGCTATCAAGCTCTGAACACCTACCTGACCTGCTGTATATGCTGAACCTGTAGCTGAAGTTCCTGCACCTGCAATGGTTCCACCTGTTGCGATAATACGTACCTTAGGTTTTGCAAACGCACATGCCACTACCAACAAAAGGAGTGTCATTAATGAGAAAAATCTTTTATTCATAATAATCGGTTTTAATTTAGGTTAATATATTTGTTAATAAACTCTCTGATTTACATATATTTATCACTCCAGCATTAAAGCAGTTGGATAACGAAGTATCCTACGCCGATGCTGACAAAGGTTGTAATGAAGCCAGCCAGCTGGAAGGAGTGATTCACAACAAATCTGCCGATACGTGTGGTTCCTGTACGGTCGAAGTTGATGGCTGCCACCTCTGTAGGATAGTTAGGCAAGAAGAAGTAGCCATTGACAGCAGGGAACATTGCCACGAGTGCCAGAGGCGAGATGCCCAGTCCTATACCCAGGGGATAAAGGGTTCTTACTGTTGCTGCCTGCGAGAAGAGCATGATCGACATGAAGAACAGAGCGATGGCGAAGAGGAAAGGATACTGAGTCACCACAGTAGAAATGTGCTCCTTGAAGAAATCCAAATGTCCATTGAAGAAGGTGTCGCCCATCCAGGCAATACCGAAAATGGCTACCATGGCATTCATTCCTGCTCCGAAGACGTTGCCCTTCACAGCATCCTGTACCTTTGCCTTGCCTGCAAGAAGTATCAGGGATGCTGTTGCCATCATGACGATTTCAATGGTCTCGGGCATAGACACGCGGTGTATCTCGTCGCCTACCATGAACGAAGGACGAAGGGATGGGAAACTGCCAAATACAACTACCGCCAGTACACCGAGCAAGAAGGCTACCACGGCATACTTGGAGCGTGGGCTAGGATTCTTGATCATCTCGTCGATAAGACGGCTGTCCTCCTCGGGCTTAATGATTCCCTCGCGTACCTTTTCTTTATATATAGGGTCGTCTACCAATTCTTTTCCTACGTGGTTCTGCACCAAGGCTGCCACCAGGATGGCGATGAAGGAAGCAGGAATACAAACCAGGAGTATGGTACCCAGCTCTACTCCCTTGCAACCCAGCAAGTCGGTACTGATGATGGCGGCCGTTGCTGCCGATACCGGACTTCCGGTAATACCTAAGGAGGCGGCTATGGTTGCCACGCTGAGGGGTCGCTCTGGGCGGATCTTAGAGTTGGTGGCTATCTCGGAGATGATAGGAAGCAGCGAATAGCTGGTGTGTGCGGTTCCTGCTACGAGGCAGAAGAGCCATGTGGTAAGCGGCCCGTAGTATGTTATCTTCTCAGGATGCTTGCGCAGGAAACGTGCTGCTACACCTACCAAATAATCCAATCCGCCTGCTGCCTGCAAAGTGGAGGCTGCCGTGATGACTGATACAATAATGAGCATCACGTCAATAGGCAGATTGCCTGGCTTCAGTCCGAAGACAAAGACGAGGATGAAAACGCCCACCATACCATAGATTCCCAGACCTATGCCACCAACACGGGCGCCAAAGAAGATCAGGGCCAGTACAAGGGCCAATTGGATGAGTATAATAGCTGTAGCCATAGTTCTAAAATTCAGTTAGTTGTAAAAGTTATTAGTTGTTTAGTGATTCGAACGCTGCAAATTTAGTTTATTTTTATAGAAAGCTATTTTAAAAAATCACTCATTTTTTTGGAAAAAACGATACAAGCCCATATTTTTGTAAAATTCAGTACAAACAAATGTGGGAGTGTCACTTTAAAGACATAAAAAAAATATCCTAAGTTACTTGTCATTGTAACTTAGGATACTTTTTATATCAGGAGTCAACTCCTTCTTACCAGATATGGGCACGCTTGTTCTTTGGAACAAAGAGCTTTTCGCCCTTCTTGATACCGAAAGCCTTGTACCATGCGTCAACCATTGGGAGTGCACCATTCACACGAGCCTCATTAGGAGAGTGAACATCCACTGTCATGAGATACTGCAGATACTCAGGACGGGCATTGCCTGCCCATACACGAGCCCATGACAGGAAGAAGCGCTGCTCAGGAGTGAAACCGTCCTTCACGCCAAGTTTTTCTGTCTTCATCACGTTCTGCAGAGCACGGAAGGCGATATTCAGTCCACCATTGTCACCGATGTTCTCACCCAATGTCAGCTGACCGTTTACCTTCTTGCCTGCCAACTCTATCGTGTTGAAATGGTTGACGAGCACCTTGGTACGGGCCTCGAAGTTCTTCTTATCAGCAGCCGTCCACCAGTCGTGCTGGTTGCCGGTCTTGTCAAACTGACTGCCCTGATCGTCGAAACCATGACTCATCTCATGTCCTATCACACCACCGATAGCACCATAGTTCATGGCATCGTCAGCTGATGGGTCGAAGAAAGGAGGCTGCAGAATAGCTGCAGGGAAGCAGATCTCGTTGGTGGTAGGGTTGTAATAGGCATTGATGGTCTGAGGTGTCATTCCCCACTCCATCTTGTCTACTGGCTTGTTCACCTTACGGGCGATTTCATCCTTGGTGAAGAACTCAGAGATGTTTGCCATATTCTCATAGAGCGACAGACTGTCGTCCACCTGCAGTCCGCTGTAGTCCTTCCACTTGTCTGGATAACCGATCTTGATGATAAAGTTCTCCAACTTATCCTTTGCCTGTGCCTTGGTGGCGGCGCTCATCCAGGTAGCCTCGTCGATGCGCTGGGCAAGGGCTGTCTGCAGGTTGTGAACCAACTGGAGCATACGGTTCTTGCTGCTCTCAGGGAAATACTTCTCTACATAGAGCTTACCGATGGCCTCGCCCAAGACACCGCTCACGCTGCTCACAGCACGCTTCCAGCGAGGACGGTCCTGCTGCACACCACTCATCACCTTGCTCAGTTCGAAGGATACGGCACGGAAGTCATCACTCAGCACACTGGTGGCTCCTGAGATGACCTTGAGCTCAGCATAGGTCTTCAGGTCGTCGAGAGAGGTCTCGGCAAGAATCTTCTCCACCTCGTGGATAGGCTCTGGCTGAGCCACGCAGATGTCCTTGAAGGCTGGGAAGCCTGATGCCAGGAACACATTGCCCCAGTCGATACCAGGATAGTCGATAACCAACTGGTTGTAGCTCATCTTGTGATAATTCTTGTCGATGTCACGAAGCTGTACCTGGCTGTAGCTTGCCTTGGCAATGCGAGTCTCAATGGCCATCACAGCCTCCATCTTCTTCTCGGCAGTAGCCTCGTCGTTGCCTACCATCTGGAAGAGCTTCTTTATGTATGTCTTGTAAGCCTCACGGATCTTCTTGGTCTGGTCGTCGTCATTGAGATAATAGTCGCGCACTCCAAGTCCAAGACCACCCTGTCCCACTTCTACCAGATTGTTGGCAGCATCACGAAGGTCGGCACCCACACCGATGCCATACATCATGGTACCCTCGCCACGGAAGTCAAGCTGAGCAGTAACCAACTGATACTCTCTGCGGTCCTTGATGGCAGCGATGCGGTCGAGACTAGGCTTGATAGGTGCCCATCCCTCCTTGTTCAGTCGAACGCTGTCCATGCGGAGGTTGTAGAGTGAACCTATCTTTTGTCCGAGCGAACCCTTCTGCTGTGGCTTGGAAGCATATTCGAGGATGATGTCCTGAATGCGCTTCTGGTTCAGTTCGAAGAGATCGGTAAAGGCACCATTGTCAGGGTGCTCTCCGTCGAGTGGATGTTTCTTCATCCAGTTGCCGGCGGCATAACGATAGAAATCAGTTCCTGGCTTGATACTCAGGTCCATGTTGGCCTTGTCAATGCCAGAGCCCAACTTGTCTTGCTGGGCGAAAGCAGCTGTAGTTCCTAACAACAAAGCTGCTAATACCATTTTTGTTTTCATCTATATAATAATTAATGTTTAACTCAAGTTTTGCAAGTTCAGAAGTTAAAGAAGTTATCACTCCCTTCGGTCGTTAGAAGTTATAGCCAAAAGCCTTTTGGGTTGTATACTGAGCCATAAAGCATTTGTCTTAACTTCTTAACTCCTTAACTCCTTAACTTCTTGCCCGATACCACTCAGTGCCAATCCGGCAAAGGTCAGGGCGCCATTCAGCATCAGTAGCTCATAGCCGAACTTATAGCCCGTAAGCTGCATGGTCAGGGTATCGACGGCAAAGCATATCAGCGGACTGGCGATACATATCCAGGGCACCCACCTGTCGTTCACCTTTCTGTGGGTCATCAGTCCGAAGGCAAAGAGTCCCAACAGCGGACCGTAGGTATAGGAGCACAGGATATAGATGGCATCGATGACACTCGTCGAGTTGAGGGCTCCGAAGCCTATGATGAAGAGCATGAAGACCAATGCCACGGCGAGATGCACCTTTTTGCGGAGATCTTCATCCTCATCGCGCCCGAAGATATCCACGCATACACTGGTGGTAAGGGCGGTAAGAGCAGAGTCGGCACTCGAGAAACTGGCTGCCACCACTCCTATCGTGAAGAACACGGTCACCATAGACCCCAAGGCTCCCGAGGCAGCAAACATAGGCAACAGGTCGTCGGGCTTTTCGGGAAGGGCCATGCCCTGCGACTTGGCCAGCATCATCAGCAGCACACCGAGGGAGAGGAAGAGCAGATTGGCTGGCACGAAGGCGAAACCATAGCTGCACATGTCTTTCTGGGCTTCACGCAGTGTCTTGCAGGTCAGGTTCTTCTGCATCATGTCCTGGTCGAGACCAGTCATCACGATGACCACGAAGATACCGCTGAGAAACTGTTTCCAGAAGTTCTGTCGCGACACCCAGTCGTCGAAGACAAAGATGCGTGAGTGTTCATCCTGGCTGATAGCTGCGATGGCCTCCGTGGGTGTCATTCCGAGTTGTCCTGTCACCTTATATATAATAAGGAGAGGCGCGACAAACATGCAGAGTGTCTGAAAGGTATCGGTCCATACCAATGTCTTGATGCCTCCCTTGCGTGTATAGAGCCAGATGAGCACCACCATCGATGGCACGGTGAGCCAGAAGGGAACACCGATGTTGTCGAGCACGAAGTGCTGCAGGATGAAGCACACCACGAAGAAGCGCACGGCTGCTCCTGTCATCTTCGACAACAGGAAGAAGGAAGCTCCCGTCTTGTAGGAACGATTGCCCAACCTGTGGAGCAGATAGGTATAGATGGTGGTGAGGTTGTACCGATAATATACCGGCAACAGGACGAAAGCCACCAGAAAGTAACCCACGATGAAGCCTAAGCACATCTGCAGGTAAGTCATGCCACTCAGCATCGCCATGCCAGGCACACTGACGAAGGTGATGCCCGAGATGGAAGCTCCCACCATTCCGAAAGCCACCATGTACCAGGGCGAACGTCGGTCGCCACGATAGAACGTATTGTTGTTGGCTTGCCTCGATGTGAGGCGGCTGAAGAGCAGCAACACAGCGAAGTAAGCCAATATTGTCAGGATGATAACCATGATAGTTGTCTGAGTTTATGCCGTCTATAGATTCTCGGCATCCTGCAGCCAGATAGTGGAGTTGGCATCCGAAGGCATGCGCCAGTCGCCACGGGGACTCAGACTCACGCTTCCCACCTTTGGACCATCGGGCAGACAGCTGCGCTTGAACTGCTGGTTGAAGAAGCGGCGCACAAAGGTCTTCAGCCATTTCTTGATGGTTTCCTCATCATAGCTGTCAGGATCGTTGTCGCTGATTTTCACACGCTGTACATCTGTATCTATGAATGCCTTCTTTGCCAAGAGATAGATCTTGGCAGGGCGATAGCCGAAACGCAGAAAGTAATACAGGAAGAAGTCGTGCAACTCGTATGGTCCCACAAGATCCTCGGTCTTCTGCTTGATGTTGCCATTCTCGTCGGCAGGTATCAGCTCCGGACTGATAGGTGTGTCGATGATATCGAGCAGGGTGTAGCGGCTCTGCTCGTCTACCCCACTCTCTGCCACATAGTTCACCAAGTGGCGAATCAAGGTCTTGGGTATGCTGGCATTCACACCGTACATGCTCATGTGGTCGCCATTGTAGGTGGCCCATCCCAAGGCGAGTTCCGACAGGTCGCCTGTACCTATCACCATTCCTCCCAACTGGTTGGCAAGGTCCATCAGTATCTGTGTACGCTCGCGTGCCTGTGAGTTCTCGTAGGTCACATCGTGCACGGAGGCATCATGACCTATGTCCTCAAAATGCTGGGTCACTGCCTTGGCGATACTGATCTCGCGAATGGTGATTCCTAAGCTCTTCATCAGCGTGATGGCATTGTTGTAGGTGCGGTCGGTAGTTCCGAAACCAGGCATGGTGACTCCTACGATTCCCTTGCGGTTCATACCCAACTTGTCGAAAGTCTTCACGCAAACCAAGAGGGCCAAAGTCGAGTCAAGACCTCCGCTGATACCCACTACCACTGTCTTGGTGCCAGTATGCACGATGCGCTTGGCAAGTCCCATCACCTGGATATTGAATATCTCCTCACACGATGCCTTCATGTCGGCAGAGGTAGGAATGAAGGGATGAGGGTTGACAGGGCGCTCCAACACAAACTCACGGTCGTTCTCGGCTGGAGATGCCTCGATATTGCGAATGCCAAACTGTTGGTCGAGTATCGAATACTTAATGTTGCGCTGTGCATTGACATAGGTAGAATTGGTGCGACGCTCAGAGCGGAGCCGCTCCACGTCTATCTGTGCTGTAACCATCTGTGAAACAGTGGCAAAACGCTCGCCTTCTTCAAGCATTTGTCCATTCTCGTAGATAAGGGCATTACCGCCATACACCACATCCTGTGTACTCTCGCCGAAGCCGCACGAACTGTATACATAACCTGTCATGGTGCGGGCACTCTGTTGCGACAGCAGACTCTTCAGATAGTTGTGCTTGCCTATCAGCTCGTCCGAGGCTGAGAGGTTGAATATCAGGTCGGCACCTGCCAGCGCCAACTTGTTGCTGGGAGGTGCTGGCGCCCATACGTCCTCGCATATCTCCACACCGAAGCGCACACCGTCGTAAGTACGGAACAGCTGCAGGTCGGGAGTCACCTTCACCGTGTGTCCGGCAAACCGAATCTCTGTCTCCAAGAGGTCTTGCGCTGAGGCAAACCATCGTTTCTCATAAAACTCGCTGTAGTTGGGCAGATAGGTCTTGGGCACAATGCCCAATATCTGCCCCTGCTGTATCACTACAGCGCAGTTGAGCAACAGGTCGCCTGCCACCACGGGTGCTCCTACAATGGTGATGATGTCGAGCTTGCGTGTAAAGTCGAGCAGCATCATCACGCCCTGCTCTGCCACCTCCAAGAGGAGGTTCTGTCTGAAGAGGTCCTGACAACTGTAACCTGTGACCGAGAGCTCTGGGAAGACGATGACTTCCACACCCTTGCCCTCTGCCTGTACGGTGAGGTTTTCTATCTGCTCTACATTATATTTTACGTCGCCCACCTTCACCATCGGAACGGCACTGGCAACCTTGATAAATCCGTATTTCATCATTCGTATTACCTTATTAAACTTTAGTAAATATGCTCTATACGCCCTGAAGGGGCAGAAGCTCTTAGCCCAGGGCAGCGCCCTGGGTTGTTTTGGGCGCAAATCTGTCGCCCTGTAAGGGCAAAAGCTTTAAAACTCCAGGCAATACATAAAGCTTTTGCCCTTACAGGGCGCATTGCTGATTGCCTTTATACCCAGGGCGATGCCCTGGGCTAAGAGCTTCTGCCCTTACAGGGCGTGCTGCTTATATGGGCTTTGAGGCCCTCAGCCCGTACTTGAACCATTTGCGAAAGTTAAGTTACTTTACTTAATCGTGACCTGCGTAGCACCGTATCCATACTCCTGGAAGGAAGCATCCTGATAGGTGCACGACTTATAGCGATAGTTGAGTTCATGAACGAGGGCATGGCGCAGCACACCCTCTCCCTTTCCATGGATGAAGACTATCTTCTGACCTTTTTTCTTCTTGTTCTCGTCCATGGTCTTCTTGAACACATCGAGCTGATAATGCAGGATGTCGGCAGCATTCATACCCGCTGTCGTTTCCAACAACTCATCGGCATGCAGATCTATCACGAGGGTGCCGTCATCCTTCTGACGTTTCTTCTTGCCCTCGTGGGCAATAATCTTCTCGTCCTTGTACATCTGTTCCTTCAGTCGCTTGGAGTCTACCACCAAGGGGCGTGCCACCTCGTCATTGTCGACAATGGTGAAGAGCAGAGAAGGCTGCTCGAAGAATTCGTTCTCCTCGAAGACATGCAGTTTGTAGAACTTCACGGGGTCGATGCGGAACTGCACGTCGATAGCTGGCTTCAGCAGGAAAGGCTTGTCCTTCTTGTAGGCGGTCAGCTGAACACCGATGCGGCCCATGTCATTGAGCACCTCACGGCCGAACTCCTCAATGAAGAGCTTGGTGTTGGGTTCCACCTCTCCTACCGACTTCAGTGTCCAGGCATTGCCCTCAGCCACGAGATATGAATAATGTATATAGTAGTTGCTGTCGTTGACAATATAAGTCTCGAAGCGGGTATGGGTTATCTCCTTGATGTCCACAGGCACAAAGGCGAGGTATGCACTCAGCTTGTTTCCTCCCTCACGTTCCTGCACAGGAGCACGGAAGGTAATCTCTCTGTCTGCAGCGTCATACTCGTCGACATGCATATCGGTCTGCTCATCATGGTCGTTGAGAATCGACTTGATGCTTCTGCTGTCCTGATGCAGTTCGGTGGCAGCATGCTCCTCGGCTTTCTGCTGGGCTTCCATCTTGGCAGATATCATTTTGCCCATGGCATAGTCGTCCTGCTCTACCACTACCACATCGTGCACAGAGGTAGGAATCTCAAATCCGTCCTCATCCTCCACCAATACGATGTCCTTACCCTGGAAGCCAGAGACTCTGCCGCCTCCCACCTCACTCAGGAATCTTACTTTATCTCCTATTTTCATTGCGTTTCAGTTTTTTATTTTCGCTACAAAGTTACACAAAGTTATCGCAATATGAGAAATTATTTACTTTATTTATCCTTTTGAACATAAATATTTATCCTTTTGGACATAAAAAAGGCCCGATACCGCTTCTCACGAAGCAGAATCGGGCTAAAAAAACTTATTACTATTGATGAGTTACTAAAATTTCAATATTACTTGATAACAAACTTCTTGCCATTGCAGATATAGGCACCTGGAGCCAAGAGGTATTCAGCATCCTGAACGTTTCTTACCTCGGCAACCTTCACACCTGTGAGGGTGTAGATCTTCACTGCGCCTGCCTTCTGGGCTGCTACAGTCTGGTTGATGCCTGTTGAGATAGACTCGTTGGTCTTACCGTCACGGTTATAAACTGCACCGTTTTCGAATTTCAAATCCTTTGTCTGCTGACCACTGCCGTTGCTGAAGATGATCATGGTAGGAGCAGTTGTCAAATCACCATCATACTTCCACATCCAGACATCCAAACCATTCTTCTTCACACCGGTCTTGGTACATGCTACACCTGGCCAGGTACCACCGGTAAAGTTGTCTGTTTCATTCCAAGCCCAGCAGTCTACCTGATTCCAGTCTGAAGGAGCGAGGAAGTAAGCGAAGATACCTGTTGGTGTAGGAATAACTACTTCCTTCTTCTTGTTGAAGGTTGCAGAACCTGTCTTGGTTACATTTTCAGCATTAGTTGCGCTCCAAGTTACAGTCTTGCTCTCGCCTTCCATCATGTCGGCACCGAGTGTGAAGGTAGCAGCCTTACCAGGAGTAAGAGCCACCTGCTCACCATTACCGATCTTATACCAACCGCTCTTGGCATTGTTGTTCAATGTTGCTGTTACGGTAACTGTCTTCTCGAAGTCACCACCGTTAGGACTCAGAGTAACCTTAGCAGCCGTATTGACAGGAGCATCAATCTTCTGAGCATTTGCACCGCCGTCATACTTCAGGTAGATATCACCTGTGATACCAGAGATTTCACCAGACTGTGCACCGCTATTATTCAAGATGACATTGAAGTTATCTACGCCATCAAAAGCGTAAGTCCAGTACTTTTCGCCATTGATTTCTTCAGACTCTGTCATCTTTGTACCAGGCCAATCGCCTGTCAATTTCTTAAGAGAAGAACCTTTTGACCAAGCATAGATAAAAGGAGCATTTTCTGCCTGTACGTAAACCATGATAGTAGCGTTAGGGTCCACCTTCTTGAAGGTCAAGCTACCGCTCTTTACTTTACCGTCCTGGGCCTCTGCGCTCCACTCAATAGTCTTGGTGTCGCCATAGTTCATACCTTCGCCAATGGTAAGGTTCTCGCTCACACCAGGAGTCAAGTTCACCTTATCCTGACCTTGTATCTGATACCAACCAGACTTAGCGTCTTCAGAGAGAGTAACTGTCAGGTTAATAGTCTCAGTACGGAATGATCCACCAGCCTGTGAGAATGAAACGCTTGCTGGCTGAATAGGACCCTGCTCGTTCCAAATTGTACCAGCCTCTTCATTACCATCATAAGCCTGACCGTCCAGAGACTTGGCTGTTGTATCGTAGATGAAAGCACCGTCCTCACCGATCTTGCCATCCTTCCAGTCCTTTACGAGAACACGGAGCTGACCCTGAGTAGAAGGAGCTTCTACTTCAATAGTAGAACCTGTATATGTCTTACCAGTTACCACGTCGGTATATGTACCATCAGGGCAATCTGTGAATGTAGCACCACCATTGAGGGCTACGAGCGCATAGCAATCCTTAGTAGCACGCTTGAAAGCGATACCATTCTTACCTGTTGCCTTACAGCCATCTGTTGTCCACTGACCCTTACGGAGCGCAGGCACAGCCTGACGAATCTTGTTCAGACGAATGAGGTGCTGAGCTACATCGTGATTCAAAGAAGCAGCTACGTTACCTGAAGCCTTATACTCACCGAAGTCTGTTGCTGTTACATCACCTGTGATATAACCACCGAAGTAAGCACGACCAGTGTTAGAAAGAGGGCCGTTAGGACCTGGGTCGATTCTTACACCACGACGGAAACCAACCTCAGAACCATAGTAGATACATGGAATACCACGGAAGGTAAACAAGAGAGAGAGATTCTCAGCCCACTGAGCATCTGTACCACCGAAACGGTTGAGATCATTTGGACCTGGACTGTAGTCATGGCTGTCAATATATACTACATTGTATGTAGCGTCATTATAGAGTTCATCTTCTTGACCGAGACGGAATGCATCTTTAGCTGTATTGTAGCTATAGTGCATTGGGAAGTCGATGACATTAAAACCACTTGCCTCAGAATAGTCTGGCTCATGCCATGCACCATTGATCATCTTGGCATTTTCGCTCTTCTTGTCACCAAATGTTTCCTTACCGCAGAGTGCCTGAGGACCGACAGGACCAGAACCCTCTGGCAATACCTGACTGTCCCAGAAGCTTTGGCTTCCATCCCACTGGTTCATCAAAGACTCATCAGACTTCCATGTATAGAAGTAGCAAGAAAGATTGGCCTGACCTCTATAGGTTGCTTCGTGACCACGGGTACAAACCTCACCATACATAAAGAAAGGAGCCTTGTTCAATCGCTTATCCTCGTACTGCTTACCGAGGGCAGCAAACTGAGGAATGAACTGATGGTTGAAAGTGAGTCGTGAGATGTGACCGGAGGTATCGATACGGAAACCATCCACACCCATCTTGATGAACTGACCATAGCACTTCACGAGATAATCTGCCACCGCGTCGTTCTCTGTATTCAGGTCTACACAGTCACCGGCAATCTGACCCCACCAACGGGATGGATCATCCCAACCGAACATACCGTAATGATGCCAGTAGTTGTGAATATCCTGATTCTGACCATTCATATTCTTCATCATGGTAAGACGACGCTGGTATTGATCCTTTGGAAGGATGGTCAGGTAGTCACTACCCAAAGTTTCTGTAGGGGTCATACAAGCATCGATGTAAGCTTGGTTGCGAAGTTGTGTGTCACGATCGAACAGCTTGCAGAGCTTCTCCTCACCGAAGTTACCGGTGTGGTTGAGCACGATGTCAAGAATGATCTTGATACCCTTGGCGTGAGCCTTGTCGATGAGTTCCTGGAACATCACGTCACCGCTCTTACCATCACTGCTCTGATAGCGGCAGTCTACATGCTGGAAATCCATGGCATGATAGCCGTGGTAGTCGTAACCGGATGCGTTCTGTACGACAGGAGTGATCCAGATGGCAGTGAAACCAAGCGCCTTGATGTAGTCGAGCTTGTCGATGACACCCTGGAAGTCGCCTCGCCAGCAAGGGTCTTTTGTTTCAATCTGCGCTGCCTGGTTGTCCCAGCAGAGCACATTGTTTTTAGGATCACCATCGTAGAAACGAGTGGTAATCATGAAATAGATACTTTCGTCTCGGAAGTCAGTACGATCGTTGGTAAACGTTTCCGTTGCCATCGTCTGCAAGGAGACCAAAATGAGCATAAGGACTGCCCATAGCCTTGTTGTAAATCTCTTCATAAGATTGACTGGTTATTAATTTTTAGTTAGTGATGAAAATGTCATTATCTAAGTTTTGATTGTTAATTTCTCACTTTAAAACTACTGGCAATATTCTTCTGTTAGCTTACTAATGCAAATTTACACATTATTTATATATGAGGGAAAAAAACATGCAGGAAAGAACGAATAAACGTGTGCAAACGATTACACAAATATTGACAAAGCGAAGGGTTGTAAAACAAAAAAGAGGGTTGCATCACTGCAACCCTCCTTAATAACAATAGCACTTAATAAAACCAAATTTACTAACCCTTAATTATATTTACAATTCTAACATTACTTAATCACAAACTTCTTGCCGTTGCATATATATGCACCAGGAGCCAAGATGTACTCAGCATCCTGAGCGTTGCTTACCTCGGCAACCTTCACACCTGAGAGGGTGTAAATCTTCACTGCGCCAGCCTTCT